>Ga0256407_10005103_pt1 | contig 21361 bp, 16 predicted proteins | sample RumenRJG_04DNA_FD_193489 | JGI IMG/M metagenome (GOLD analysis project Ga0256407, IMG submission 193489) | Bovine rumen microbial communities from Lethbridge, Alberta, Canada - RJG_04 | ecosystem: Host-associated > Mammals > Digestive system > Stomach > Rumen | place: Canada: Alberta... | reverse complement strand
CTGCGTTAAAAGGCTCCGAAAATCTGGAAATATCCAAATATATACCCTGCAATTTTGTCAAAGTGAGCTTTCGCTAACTCTCCAAATTTTCCCTTAAAACGTTAACTTCATTTTGTCAATTTAGCCCCCTCATACTTTAATTATAAACGATTGACTGTCCAATAAACCTCCCTATGCTCCGCAAATTCAAAACATTTGTTTGATTAAATTTTCGGATTTTCTGCCGAAAAAACGGTTGACAGCCGCAAAAATATCAATACAATTAAGATATAAAATAAAAATTCGGAGGTATTTAATATGCTCGAAATCGGAACAAAAGCTCCCGACTTTACCCTTCCCGACCAAAACGGCGAGGATAAATCACTCTCGGACTACAGAGGACAGAAGGTGATTTTATACTTTTACCCGAAGGATATGACCTCAGGCTGTACAAAGCAGGCCTGTGCGTTCGGAGAGCTGTATCCGCAGTTCCGCGAAAAGGGCGCGGTGGTGCTGGGCGTGAGCAAGGACAGCGTGGCTTCGCACAAAAAATTTGAGGAAAAGTACGGACTGCCGTTCACACTGCTTTCGGACGTCGAAAAGACCGTTATTCAGGCGTACGACGTGTGGAAGGAAAAGAAGCTCTACGGCAAGGTTAGCATGGGCGTTGTGCGCACAACCTACCTGATTGACGAGGACGGCATAATCGTCAAGGCGTTCGGTAAGGTCAAGGCAGCGGACAACCCTGCGCAGATGCTCGGTGAGCTGAGTTGAGGTTAATAATCGCCCCTGCAAAGCAGATGAAGGTCGATACCGACACGCTCGAATGTACCGCCCTGCCGGTTTTCTCGGAAAAATCGGAAGTTTTGGCGGAGTATATCAACAGCCTCAGCCCCGGTGAGCAGAAAAAGCTATGGGCGTGCAACGACAAAATCGCCGCTGAAAATCACGAACGTTTTGCCGGTATGGATTTGCGCCGGAGCTTAACGCCTGCGATACTCGCTTACGACGGAATTCAGTACACTTACATGGCGCCAGACGTGCTCGAACAGCGGCACATCGACTATTTGCAGGAAAATCTGCGGATACTCTCGGGATTTTACGGCGTTTTGAAACCGCTCGACGGCGTTGTGCCCTACAGGCTCGAAATGCAGGCGAAGGCAAAGGTTAACGGCTGCAAAAATCTGTATGAATTTTGGGGAGACAGCCTTTACCGCGAAGTTCTGCCAAGCGACGGCGTGATAATAAACCTTGCCTCGAAGGAATACTCAAAGTGCGTTGAGAAATATCTGAAACCGCAGGACAGGTTCATTACAATAGTGTTCGGCGAATTGACCCACGGCAAGGTAACGCAAAAGGGAGTTTACGCGAAGATGGCGCGCGGCGAGATGACTCGCTTTGCCGCCGAAACAAACGCCCAAACCCCCGAAGCCCTCAAAAATTTTGCAAGCCGCGGCTACAGCTTTGACAAATCGCGCTCGACAGAAAATGAATATGTGTTTTTAAAATGATAAACCAAATCACCTGCAACACTTGGCTGCAGGTGATTTTTTGTTTGTATTCTTTTACTGTATTTTTTAGTGATTTGCTTAGTCTGTCGTTTGGATTACTTGTTAACAACAACCGTGCTGTTGTTGTTTGCGTCGGTGGTGTTGCCCCAATCCTTGAAGAACTTGTCGCCGATACCGTGGCCGTACTCAACGAATATGTCAGCGCCCCGGCTGCTGTTACCGGAGAACTTGCAGTTCTTGATGAAGTTGCGGTCGCCGATGTGGAATACACGGATTGCGCCGCCTACGTGGTCAGCCTTGTTGCCTTCAAAGGTGCAGTTGCTGATGCTGGTTTTGAAAGATGTACGCCAGTTTTCCATACCGGAGCTAACGAAGATCGCGCCTGCCTGGTCGTTAGTGGAATTGTTCTTGAAGGTCGCGCCTTCTACGGTGAGGTTTTCGCCCCAAACTGCGCCGCCCCAGCCTTTCTTTAAGTCTTCATTGGTTTGAGCGTACTTGTCATCAATAATCAAGTTGCTTGAGTTGCCTTCAAAGAGACCGCCTACGATTTTCAGGGTGCTGCCTCCGGCAGTGTGGCTCTGCGCTACGATTGCGCCGCCGCCGCCCTTCCATGCCTTGTTGTTCTTGAAGTTAGAATCTGTTACGACTACTTGGTTAATGCTTTGGGTATAGATACCGCCGCCGTATTTGGCTGAATTGTTCTCGAAGTTACATCCGGTAACAGTCATATCGCCGTATCTGGGGAGCAGGATTACGCCTGAATTGCCCGCGTTTTTGATGGTGCATTTAGTCAGGTCGAGCTTGATGTTCTTGTCGTTTTCCTGACCCATAAAGATTCCTGTGCCTGTGGTCTTGTCGATTGTAACGCCGTCGAGCTTGTTGGTTACGTTGTTTCTGTTTTCGTTTCTGATTGCGTTGCTGCCGCCGAGCAGTGTACCGTTCTTGATTGTGAGGTTGGTGTTTGCTTCACAGCCGAAGATGGGCTTGTTTGAGCGGGCAGTGTTGTCGATGGTGTGCTTGCCGAGGTCAATAGTGATAGTGCGGTTGTCCTTGACGTTGAAGTTCTTGGACGGGCTGAAGCCGTACTTTTTCCAGTCAAGGTTGTTAAAGTTGAAGCCGTTGTCCTTGTTAGCCTTCAAATCAGCGTACATGGTGATGGTGAAATTCTTGCCGGTGGCAGAAGCCTGTGCCCATGCCTCTGAGAAGTCGTGGAAGCCTTTTTCCTGAATACCGTCTACAGGCTCAGCGAGCTTTACGATCGCGCCTACCATTGTGCCGTCGTTGAGGTTATTGTCGATCGCCTTTTTGTAAGCCTCGTTAATCTTGCCCATTGCCTTTGAAAGGTCGGTTTCGAAGTTCTGGAAGTAAGCGTAGGGTTTTTCGCCTTCGGCCAGCTTCTTGATACCGTTCTGTATCTCGTACTCCTTAACCTTGTACTTCATATTGTTGAGCATGAGAATTGTGATGTAATCCATCTCCGCCTCAAAGTGGATGTTGCTGATTTCTCCGTTGATGTCCTTTTGAACCATCTGCAAATAGTCTTTGGAATCCTTCCAACTGTGTGCTTTTTCTTCGTAGTTTACCGTTAATTTTTTGTAGAGGTAATCGGTTGTTGCCTCATAACCGCATTTTTTATCGGTGCTGTGACGCTCGCCGAGTACGTATTCCTTCATTTTGTTGAAGTTCTTTTCAAGATTTGAAATGTTGCATGAGCTCTCGTTTAGGATCTCCTTGTATGCGCCGTAGGTGTTCGCGTCGATTACACCCTCGCCTGCCTTGGTGATGTTGTCGCTGTGCTGATGAATCTTTGCAAGAGCGTTTTTGTAGTCATCGTGAATGCTGTCTGCTTCCTGACGGAAGTCCTTGGTGTCGATGTTTTTGTTGATAACCTTAAGGGTGTCCATCTCTTTCTCGTGGTTCTTCTTAACAATGTCCTTGAGCTCGTCAATCTTTTTGATTGCGTCCTTGACTGTCGGCTGTTTTTCTTCAGTGCCGTTGAACACCCATTCGAGCAGGTAGCCTGCGCCCATCTTAAGGAGTGAACCGCCGATGCTGTTTGTTACGAATTTGTCGATTGTTTTGGTGATTGCAAAGGAGCTGAGGTCTTTTGCAATTCCCTTAACGCTGACTGCCGAAGCGCTTGTCATTGCTACTGAGCCGACTGAAAATACTGTAATTACCGAAAGTACGCCGGCGATGATTCTTGTCTTAATTTTCTTGTTGCTGTGCTTTTTCATTTTAATTTCTCCTTTTCTCTTTGTTTATTGAAAGTTAATTATTTTCGGTCGAGGGTTTGTTTTGTTCTTTGTCTTTGTTTTTTCTTTGTTCCCTTGACTGTGATTAAAGTATATCAAACAGACTATGACAAAAACCTGACAAATTTAAGGAGATTTTAAAATAATTTAAAATTTTTTTGAAAATTCTTTTTAAAGGCTCCCCCATAGCTTACGCGATGGGGGAGCCTTTAAACGTTTACTCACAATATATTAAACTCTAAACAAAAACAGGCTCAGCGCGAAGCCGAACCTGAATAAATACCTGCATATATATTAGTATACATTAATCAATATTAAAAAGCACAAAGCCGCCGCGGCGCGGATAGCCTGTGTTCCAGAGGTCTTTAAGGCTGAGCCACTCATAGCCGCTGTAGGTGACCGCCTTGACGTAAAAGCCGTTTGTATCGTCGTAGCCGTTGATTAAAAACCAGTGCCACACGTAGTCCTCATACCGCTTGTCGCGGTGGTTAAGTATCAGCGTGGGGATTGGATATCCGCCGTCAATCTGCCTGATTACGGCGCTTTTTGCGCTGTCATACGGCTCGTCACCCGAAAACTCGGTCATACTCAGACTATCCTCTCCCCTGTCGCGCAGATACTGTGAATAGCCGTCAACGAAAATATCGAGCCTGTCAATGCCCGTCATCCGCGGAGAGAGGTAGGGCTTCATCACATACGCGAAGTCAACATATTCATCCCTGCCGAGAGCTCTGTAATTTTCCGGCGCGATTTTTGAAAGTCCGCGGTGAAGCGCAAAATACATACTGCTGTCGCAGGCGGTCTCAGCGCCGCAGCCGCCGATTCGCATCATAAAGGTCGGAAACCAATCCTGATTTCCGCCGTAGGACGCGCCGATATTAAAATGCGGAAGTTCCTTTTTCATAAGCTCACCTTTTATACTAATCCTTAATTAAAGAATTTAGTTAAGGATTAGTATTATAATTTATCAGCCTGATTATCCTCGGGCGGTTGTACCGCTGAATGATGACGAACATCAAATCAAACGCCGCGGCGCAGAGTGACGTGATTAAAAACACCCAAAACGCGCCGAATACCGCCGAAAACGCCACGGGCACAAAGCTCAAAATTACAATCGTCTCGTGCACAAGCTCCGCTTGGCACATAGCCTGAGCGATTTCGTCCCAGGTGTGAAGCTTTGGATTAAAAACATTCGGCTCAAAGGTCGGAAGCCTGTGCTTCCAGTTCTTAACACCGAGAAATTTGTACAGCTTTTTCTCCCACGGACGGCATTTGAACCAAGCGCTGTTGTAATCCGCGTGGTTTTTCATTGTAATGTCAAAGGCAAAGCCCACGCCGAGCCTCATCAAAAAGTGGTACGCGACAGTGCCGAAGGTAACCGCGAGCGAGTAAAACGCGCCTGTCCGCGTATTTGCGAAAAGTACGGCAAATACAACAGTCAAGGCGGCCGAGCCTGCGGTAATAATGTACATAGTTCTTTTCATATTGCAGTGAATTCCTTAAAATTGCTGACTTCATCATACTACATCAGCGCCGAAAAGTCCAGACAAAAACCGTGCGTATTGCAGGATTGTATTTTCATTATATATATGGTATAATAAACTTATTAAATAATAAACTTATTAAAACCTGAACGGGGGATTTTTTATGGCATTATTTCAAAAGGAAAACGCATACACCGAAACTGTTAATTATAAAAGTATGAGCAAGGAGCAGTTGATTATGCTGCTCAGCGCCCAGAAAAGCGATATCGACGTGCTCACGCGCAAGCTTGCCGACGCAGGCACTGCCGTTGACGAGAAGAACCGCCTTGCTCAGCAGGTGCAGGCTCTCAGCGCCGAAAACGAGGCCCTTAAGGCAAAGAACGCCGAGCTTGAGCAAAAGACTTCCGCCGCAGAAACGGAGATTACCGAAATCGGCTCAATCGCTGAGATGTCCTTCCGCGTTAACGGCGTGATGGACGCGGCGCAAAAGGCTGCCGACGACTACGTTGCGAAAATCCGCAAGATGTACGAGGAGATGAGCCAAGACTACAGCGTATACGAGATCAACGCTCAGAAAAAGGCTGAAGCTATCTTAAACGACGCTAACGCCAAGGCTCAGACAATCACCCAAAATGCGCGCAACGAAGCCAACGGAATTTGGAACGCCCTGCAGTCGCGCTTTGACAACTACGTTGACGGCAAAAAGCAGCTCGAATAACATTAGGGCACCTCTAAAAATATAGGGTTGTTTAGAGGTGCCCATTACTATTTAAATAATGAACAGACCTTAGCCGGAAGACTAAGGTCTGTTTTACTTTATGTAATTTTAGCCGTTAATAGGCTCACCGATAGGATACTTAACGGTCTTGCCTGAGGTGTATTTCTGAATCTGAATTGCGTCGTTAGTATCAATAACGCCGTCGCCGTTAACGTCGGCTGCCTCCTCGATAAACACCGCTACGGGCTTTTCGGCAAGATACTTCTGCATCGCGATTGCGTCGAATACCGACACCTCGCCGTCGCCGTTAACATCGCCGAGAAGAACGGTCTTTCCGGGCTGAGCCTTGTCGTTAGAAAGCAGGTAAAGCTGTCCGCCGAAGAACGGGTTGCCGGTGGTGATGTACATACCCTCCTCGGTTGTGAGGAAACGCAGTGCGCCGTAGTTGTACTTATCACCGAAGCCGTCTCTGGTGACAACCTCCCAGTTTTCGCCGTCGGCGGTTTTGAAGATGTCAAAGCCCTGATCGTCGCTGCTTACAACCGCGCTGATTTCCTTATACATTTCGAACGCCTGAGCAACGTCCTTGAATTTGGTAATTTCGGGAGCAAAGTTGCCGTTAATAATCTCATCAATCGCCTGCTTTAGCTCCGCGAAGGTTTCGGTGAGTGAGGCAAGCTCCTCATCTGAGAGGTTAAACGCCTCGGGGTGCTCCTTCATATTCTGAACCGCGGCGGTTACCATGCTGTCAAGTCCTTCCAAAACTGCCGCGTAACGCGCTGCAAAATCTCTTACAGCCGCCTCGTCGTTGAAGTCAAGAGTGCTGAGCTCCTCTGCCATTGCCTGCAGCTCGCCCGAGAGCATCATTGACTCCTCGTTGATAACATCTCTGCTTGAAAGATATGAAATGCCGAACACAAGCAGCTTTTGCCACTTGTCCATCGAGGCGATCTGCGTAATGGTTGCCGCGAGCTTTTCGCGGAGCTGGCTGAGCTTTGAGGGGGTTTCGTCGGGTGCGGTTTCTTTATTGATAATCTTGTTTACAAACGCCTCGATATCCGCGTTGGTCAGCTTATCGGTAATCAGCTTTTTAACAAATCCGCTGATGTAGCCGATCTGACGCTCAAACTCCTCGGGAGTCATTTCGGCAAGGCTGCCGCCGGTGAGTCTTGTGAGGTAGTTGTAGATAACCTTTGAGTCCATTGTGCCGATGTAGAATTCGCCGTTATACTCGCCGTGTTTCCAGATATACTCGTTGCAGGTTCCCTCGGTGAGCTCGGTAAAGCCCTTTACCTCGGTAAATTCCTTGCTGCCGGCGTCCATGCACCAGAGCGTCTGCGCGTGATTGATAACCGTGTAGAGCGGCTTAAGGTAGGGCGAAAGGGTTGCGTTTTCGGGGTCGGACATAAGCAAAAGCATACCCTGAATACCCGCGAGCTCCGCCGAGATTGTGTGGTCAATGTCATAAGCGTAGAGCTTGCCGTCAAATGTGCCGAGCGCGCCTACAACCGACTGATAGCCGATAGCGTAGGAAGACGCGTCGGTAAAGCCGAGCTTGTCGGTCTTGCTAAAGCCCTGGTTGTTGGGGCTGTTTTTATCTCTGCCTACAACCTCGGTCCATACCCAGCCGTAATCGTTAGCCTGCTCGCCTTCCTTGGCGGGGTGGCCGCGGAAAACAACATAGCCGAGCATATTCGGGATTGTCGCGTAAATTTCGCCGTTATAAGCGGTCATATCCCAGAACGGGCTGCCCGCGGTAGCGGCTACAAAGGAATCCATACCGTAGTAGCCCTTAACCTCAACGGGGTTGCCGTTTTCGTCGGGCTCGATTGAGGTGTATGAGAAGTCGCGGTAATCCGCAACCTGATCCCAACCGTCGTCGTCAGTGTGCTTTTCAATAACCGCAAGCGCAACGGACTCGCCGTCCTTCAGCTTTTCGTCGGACTTTGTGCCGGCAAAATAGAGCTTGTCGTTATACACGCAGTTTGCGCGCATACTCGATCCCTGAGCGGTTGAGTAAACCTCGGTAAGAACATCGTTTTTATCGAGCTTGTAAATTTTGGGATCGTTGCCCGAAACGCCGATATAGGTGGCAAAGTACAGGTCGTCGCCGTACTGCGCTACATGGCGGAAGGGATCCTCCATCTCAGCGATAACTTCAAAATCGCCGGGGTTTTCGCGGTTCATCTTCATCAGCACGCCGCCGTTGGGGTTTGAGGGATAGGGTACCTCGCCGTTTGTGATAATGTTGGTGAGGTTCCAAACCGTCTCGCTGTCCATCTTGCCGGAAGAAACAAGAGCGCTTTCAAGGTAATGCTTAATTACAGCGCCTACCGTGTTGCGCCATCCGCCGATATAGATGTAACCGTCGCGCTCCGCGAGACTCCAGCCGTAGCCTACCTCTCGGTCACCGATATAGCCGTCCGCCTCGCCGGGCTTGCCGTCGGGATTTGAGATACGCACAACCTTGTCGCCCGAGGGCGTTGTCTGCTCGGCTACAGCGCCCGCGCTTACAACCGCGGAAGCAGCCATTACCACCGCAAGGAACGCGCTGCAAACCTTTGCGAATAAAGATTTTTTCATAGTAGTCCTCCTTATGTTTATAATATTATAACCGTAATATACCTCATGCTGTCCTGCGCTCAGATAGCAGACAATACGATTAAGTTGCTTTTTAGTATAACATATAGTCATTATTATTGCAACAGAAATTATAATAATTTTGCAAGATTTTTATTAAATATTACAAAAGACGCTGCAGTCAACAAAAAAAGGGCTGTCCCTTATGCTCTTTCAAGCTTTGGAACAGCCCTGAACTTTTAAGTTTTAATGAAGATTAGCCGTTAATAGGCTCACCGATAGGATACTTAACAGTCTTGCCTGCGGTGTACTTCTGAATAAGAATTGTGTCGTTTGTATCAACAACACCGTCGCCGTTGATGTCGGCAGCTTCAACTACGAAGTCTTTTACCGGCTTGTCGGAAACATACTTCTGCATAGCGAGCGCGTCCATTACGGTAACCTCGCCGTCGCCGTCAACGTCACCGAGGAGAACTTCCTTCTCGGGCTCTGAGCCTGACATCTTCTCGAGAATTGTGTCAGCCATAGCAGCCTCAAGACGGTCTGCAATCTCCTTGTGACCTTCAACTGTGGGATGGGGGTCGGTGTTGCACTCGTTGCTGATGTCGTAAACGTTTACGTATGTTGCGCCGTGATTCTCAGCGATCACCTGAAGCTTTTCGTTGAGCAAACGCATCTGGGGATCAACGTTCTTACCTGCTGTGAGGTACTGAATGGGATATGAGAGCTCGTCAGCAGCGATTGTAAGGAGAGCCTTAAGTCTTTCCTTCTTCATCTCCTTGAAGTATGAGTTGTCAACAAGGTACTTCTGGAGCGAGAATGAAACCTGCTTTAAGTCCTCAGACTTCTGCTCGGCCTCCTGTACGGGAACGATCTCAACGTCGCCAACCTCGATGTTGATGTCAACGGCCTCGTCAACCGCTCTTACGAACATATTCTTCATAACTGTGCAGGCGTCGCGAACCTGTCCCTGGTACTCGAGTGAGTTACCGTAGGGGTTGTACATACCGATCAGCGCGATGTCAGCGTCGGGATTTACGTCCTCAACAGCGCTTACTACGCTTTCAACGTTGTTTGCGGAGTTCTCAACATACTTCTCGGCATCGTTCTTTATAGCGGAAAAGAACTTAACAGCCTCTGCAACGTGAGCCGAGGTGATTTTGTCCTTATCTCTGATAATTAGCTTAGCGCCTGCGCCGATAGCCTCTTCCGGAGTTCTGCCGAAGAGCAGCAATGCAACTGCTGTAGCTGTGTCGTTAAGAATGGGGTTGTCGGACTTAATCATCGGGTAGATGATACCCATAACGATATCGTTGCCGCCGAGCTGAATACTTACCATATCGGCGTTGTCGAGGTACTTTCTGTAGATATCGTGATAGGGAACAAGCGCCTCGCTTGCGCCCGCGCCTACAAATGCCTCCAGAATATAAGCGGCAACCTCGCCCTTGTAGCCCTGCTGATAGATAGTCTTTGCAACGTCCTCAGCGCGGTAAGCTGTGCTTGCGATGTTTGTAGCCTTTGTGGTGTAGCCCTTTTCAGCGCCCATTGCTGCCAAACGCTCACCGAATACCTGAGCGTAAGCGGTCTTAACCGGATTTGCAATCAAATCCTCGCTGAGAATAAGAGCAGGGTCAACTGCTGTGCCGGGTGCAGTCAAGCCGTAGCCTGCGGCGATACTGTCACCGAGACAAACATAGTTATAGGTCTTTGCCTCAGCTTCCTTAGCGGAAGCGATTACGGTCGCAATACTGCCGAGCATTGTAACGGCGAGCACTGCGGATAAAAATCTCTTTATCATGTTACTTCTCCTCCTTAATTTAATAATTTATTATAACATTATCAATAAAAAATATCAATACTGATAATGAATGATGGCAACTTTCTGTCTTGTTGTTGTGCCGTCCTCGGAGTAGTTTACAAGGTAGTGGTGGTTTTCATCACACGGAGATACATAACCCTTGTAATCATGAGCCAAAAGCACAAAGTCGCGCTTGTTGGTGATTTCGCCGAGCTCGAACTCCTCGTAGAACTTAACCGCCGCAAAATGATACTTCTTGCAGAAGTAGTCAACGAGCTCGTTTTTGGGAGTTTTGCAGTTGGGGTCAAGGATAATCTGACCTACAACGTCGTAGCCGCCGCATTCGTTCTTGAACGCGCTGACCTCCCATTCGAGGACCGGATCCGCGCTGTCGAGCGAATACTCAATCTGGAAGAGGTAAACTCTCTCGCCCTTTTCGTTAACGTAGGAGTCTGATGCTCTGCCCAAAATGTTGTAAGAGCCGTCGGCGTGACGAACCGCGATATCGCCGGTTACGCCCCACTTTGTGCCTTCCTCGTCTACATACCAACGCTCAGCGGTAGCCTCGGGATTGTCGAGATAACGGTCGGCAGCCGCCGGGCTGGTAGCGTGGAGGTTGCCGAGAACCTCGTCCTCTGTAATCAGGTTGCCGTCGTCGTCAACCAGCTTAACGTGAACGTGCGGCTCAAGGGGCAGACCGGTCTCGTTGGTCTTTGTCTCCTCGTTCATAAAGTATGTAACAAGCGTTGCGCCGCCTTCCTCGGAAGCGCCGCCGCCGAGTGAGTAGCGGATTTTGCAGCCGTTTGCCCTAAGCCACTTGTCAACCTTTTTAACCGAGCTCTTTGTAATCGGCTCGCCGCCCGACGCCGGACGTGTGAGGTTTTCAAGCGCGTGAGGTCCTAAAACGCCCTGCTTAACCGCCTGCATATAGAAGCTCGCGGTAGCTACAACGCAGTTGCACTTTGACGCCGCAAGGTCGCGTGCGAAGGTTTTATTGTTATAAATCGGCTGGGGCACAAGCACGCCGCCTCTTACAAGAGGCATAATTGTGCATACGCGCTCGCCTGTCATATGCGTCAAGGGAATACACTGGAAGTTTCTCTCGCCGACAAGGTTCTGAGTATCAAGGCCTGCGTGCATCTCTACATAAGCGTTAAGCGAAGCCTCGGTGTAAACAACGCACTTGGGCTTTCCGGTGGTGCCTGAGGTGTAGTAGTAGCTGATGTCGCGGTCGAGGTTTGTGGGACCTTCGGGCAGCGGAATGTCGCTGTTCGCTCCGGCTTTTTTCAGCTCGTCGAGCTTGATAAAGTCAACGCCCTTGATTTTGTCGAGGTTCATCAGGCAGTTCATAATCTGATTGATGTCAAATACCTCCTGCATCTTCTTGGGCATCTCCGACGTATCCATAAACAAGCCCTTGCGCTTTTCGGGAAGATAGTCGTCAAGGCTCATTACGATTACCTTGTCAACACCGCCCTCGTTGAGGTGGTCAACAAAGTAAGGCAGGAACGCATCGAGCGTAACGATAATGTGCGAGTTTTTATCGCGTGTATATGTAAGAAAATCGTGCTTTAAGTAAAGGAAGTTAACGTTGTTGCTGATTGCGTTAAGATAGTTGACCGCGAAAAGCAGCAATGTGTTCTCTATGCTGACGGGCATACAAAGCGTTACTACATCGCCTTCCTTAACGCCTGCCATCGCCAAACCGCGCGCGTATGCGTCACGGAGCGCCGGAAGCTCGCCGTAGGTGATTGAAGTGCCGTAATAGTGGATAGCTTCGCCGTCAAGGTTGTCCTGGTTAAACGTCATGATATTATCAAAAATATTCATGTTGTAAATTTCAAGTCCGTTGATGACGCGGTCAACCTTTGCCCATTCAGGGAATTTTCTCTTAATTTTACTGGTGTTAAGTCCGGTGACTTTGCTCATGGGGTCTCTCCTTTGTAATTCTTTAGAATTTGCTTTAAACCGTAAATGCTCAAAACAGATAAATACATATATAGCGCTGTTACTTGCCGGTTAGCCTTTAGCTTTATAACCCAATAATAATTATTCCAACTTAAAGGCTTGATCGTATCAGTCGCCATATAGCTATTCAACTTAATTGTATCAGGTCTTAGCAAAAAAGTAAATACAACGTTCCAATATGGAACACTCCAATTTTTGGCAAAAAGACTACATTTCCCCTGTTATTACAGTGTTTTGGCTTTATGGGGCAACATCGCGATTAAGTAAGGTTAATCTTCTTTATTTCTGCGATGATTTCTGCGATGAACTCATTCCAGTATTTTGTACAGTTCTCTGTAATACGCTTTTCTTCAATCTTTTTATCTTTTTCTTCAATATTTTTATCTGAAATAAAAATATCTTTAACCGTTTGCTTTATATCGGGATCTTCAGTCCAGTTAAACTTTCCCTTTTTTTCTTTCTCTATTCTTTTTGTCACAATTCCGATTATTGCATTGTCATATTTTTCGCTGTTCTTAAATGTAAAAAGCTTCCACTCTTTTCCGTTGGTATACAACAGCTTTTTATACCATAAAATCTCTCCGATGAGCTGACCTGCGGCAGTTCCTACGTTTTCGTTTTTAAATTCTTCTTGAAGCTCTTCAAGCGTATACAATTTTTCCCCGAGATTTTTTACCTCTATGCAGCCCTTTAATTTATCTCTGTTTTTGCCTGTTATTTCATAATGTTGCTTGTTAACAAAATCACGGTCAAGTATCGCTATATCGGGGACGCTGCTTATTCCGTAGAATATTTGCCCTAATTTGCTCTTTCTTCTTTCGGCAACGATTCTCAGCGACAAACCGCGGCAAAACGGCTCAAGCGTTTGCTTTACCAAATAATATAAATCGCGCTCGGTATTATTCTGATTTTCTATTAAATTAATTTCGTCTATATACTTGTAAAAATCCATAATAACCTCCTTGTTTTGCTAAAGCAAATCTGTTTAATGATTATTAATCAGCCACGCAAAGCCCTTTGCCGTGCGCTTATCGGGATCGGCAAAGTGATTGCCGCTGTTCCATTCCAAAACGCAGTCGTTATCCAAAGCTTCGTACTGCGTTTTTATTCTGCCGCCGACGGTTGCCATTACCTTATTGCGCGTTTTTTCTTCCCTGTCTCCGAGGCTGAGATATGTCCTTTCCGCTTTCATTTTGTTTGACTTGATAAAGCTGTCCCAAGACGGAAACCATACGGACGGCGAAACTCCCGCAACGCCCTTAAAAACATCCGTCCGATACCCTGCCCAGAGCGAGAAAAGCCCTGCGAGAGAATATCCGCCGAGGTAGAAATCAACTACTCCGCTGTATTCGTTTTTAATATACGGTATCAGGCTTTCGGTGATATATGACAGCGTTTCAGCAGCTCCCGAGCCGAAATTTTCCTTTCCGAAAACCGCAGGAGCCTCCCACGGAGAGAGCTCCTTATTCCATTCCTCAATCAAAAAAGCGGCAAGGATAAGCGGCTTGTCGGTCTGCGCCTTTATCGCCTTAATTTCTTTATCAAGCAACTCCGAATCGTGCCCGTCAACGGGCTGAATCAGGCATATTGAAGCTTTCTCGGACGGATATATATAACAATTTTTTGAAGCTATAGTTTTCTCAATCATCGCGCTCGCCTTTCAAAAAAATTAATCACAGAAAAATCCACCATAATAATATCAAAAATCAAGGCGGCTGTCTATGTCTTAATATACAAAAAGTGCTCCTGAAAAACAGAAGCACTTTTTATGGTGGAGAATACTGAATTCGAATCAGTGACCTCTTGCATGTCAAGCAAGCGCTCTAACCTGCTGAGCTAATCCTCCGGATTTTAATAAATCATAGATAAATAAACGGAACTTGAACCCCTTTAGAACACCAATCAGGCTTGTCTTTCCTGCGCCGTCTATTCCGGCAATTAAAATATATTTCATAACAAACCTGATTTCTTCGTCTTGCTTTTTTCAATTTCAGTATAACATATCAAAACAAAAATAGCAACTGTTTTGCCGGTTTAATTACACTTACTCCCTCGAAATAAAATGCTTCGTTTCCCGGTCGTTTTCGAAATCCATGGTGCGGTAAAAATCGGGATAAATGGTGATGTTATCCAACTTATCCAAATCAATCCACTCTAAATATTCTCCGTCAGGACCGCCGTCGGTACAGGTACCGTCCTTGATTTGCAGAAGATGCTCATTTTGCTTAACAGTGAAGAAACAGGACACTTCATGAAACGGTATGCCGTCGTCATCGGTAAAGAAGTTCTCGTGAATCGCGGCAAAGCGGTCTAGCTCGCAATCAATGCCTGTTTCCTCTTTCAGCTCGCGCAAGACGGCTTCTTCCATACTCTCGCCAAAACGGACGCGTCCGCCGACGGAGTAATAAAACGCGCGTTCTTCATTCGGATTGCGCGCCATCAATACCTTTCTTCCGCTGTGGATGATCACGCCCACGCGGTAATTGAATTTCCCAAGCTCCGTCATAAATGTGCAGTCCATGATACCACTCCTTGTCCTGCTATTGTAACGCGTTTTCCCGCTTTTGGCAAGTCAAGAATTGATACGCTGTAATCAAAAATAACCGCTCTTTAATCACGCCGTTTTAGGCTCGCCGTATTCTCTTTTCATTGCCTCTATTGAAACTACCCACTGCTTTCCATACTTGCACACATCAATTCCGGCGACCAGTTTTCCGTAGGTAATCGCTTTTCGCAAAGTGCTTTCATTCAGTCCCCATAAAAGCGTCGCGTCGCTGAAAGCCATTAAACCGTCAAACGGTGTTTTAACAGTGCTTCCGTTTTCAAAAAGCTCGTCACACGATAAGTCAAGGTCATCGTTCCATACAACGCCGTAACCGCCGACATCAACCGTAACATCGGCAAACAAAGCAGGATTGTTTTCTAAAACCTTGAACGCTTCGATTTTTTCAAAAAGCGGTTTAACGTCATACACCTTTGTAACGCCCTCGGAGAACTGAACGCTTAATTGGTAATCCGGCATAGGATTTACATCTTTAATTTTGTGGAACATAACTTCATCTCCTATTTGCGCGTATATATTATATCACGGTATCGTGATATAATCAAGCGTATTTAAAATAAATTTTTCCATTCTTACTTTCGCGAAATAAAAAGCTTTAACCAAAGATAACCGCCGAAAAACAGCGGTTACTTTTTTAGTCGGTATATTCTATTTCGGTTAGAGCCCTCGGCAATGATGAAACCATCCTTTACTAACTCACCGAGATAATCCCTTTTTTCAGCCGTCGATAAATCCGCTCCAATCAACAGATAACGGTTTTTCATTTACAATTTATAGTATTCCCGCAGATATTTTATAGGAAACGGAATCACCGTATACTGCCCGTGACGAACAAAATCAACCGCCAACATAGAGAACAGGAAATCCGGCGTGATCAGTTTGGTTTCAGACGTCACACGGCGTATAGTACACGCGCGGCTGACGGTATCTTTTGCTCCGTTTTTTGAACCAACAAAGTAGTAAAAACTATTACCGTCCCACTTGTCGGGATAGTATTGAATCTTTTCGAGATTTTTCATTTCTGTACCGCTTGCCGCGCTTTTAAATTCAGAATAAATCCATAGACCGCATTTCTCGTGCAGCCAGCGGTTCAGGATAATATTATCATTGGATTTCATATTCATCATCTTGTGAATACTTCCTTTTGTCGGAATATCATCATACTGCAGAATCTGCGTCTTCAGCGCAAGGGCAGCCGACTTTTGTGCTTCATGGGTCGCAATAAAGGTGTCGAGACAGCTGAGCAATTTCTCTTTCGGGACAACGGTTTTTGGCTGGGTCTGACAGAGCACATCATACAAGATGGAAGTATCCGGACGTGTGAATTCCTTTGTTTTTCCAATAGCGTGATAATTGCCCTCACCATCTTCCATGACACATTCGATTTCACTTCCCTGCCGGTATAAAGCTGCTGCAAGCCGCTCATACGCACGAATCAACTTTTCGTGTTTCTCGAATGCTACGACCTCTTTGCTGTTAAAGCAATCATAATCCAGACTGCCGTCGGGATTGACCTTAACCTGATAGTAAACATATTCCTTCTTATCGGAATCGTCCGGATCGCGCCGACGGACAGCAAATAAATATGGGTGACTTAATTGCAAGCTTTCCCAGTCAAATGCCGTCATTTTCCGCTGTTGATTGTCCGTTTTTATCAGCAGTTCTTCCATAATCTTTTGAAAACCGTGTTTGGCAATCTCTCCGGTTGTTTTTTTGACAAAGTCCTCCACCGTCACATGCTGGACAATATATCCGCTGACATCGTCCTCGTGAGGATCATGAAGCTCCTCGTGGTCTCCGTAATAGTTCACGTTATGGATAATACGCAGATTCAGCATGCCCTTCTGCAAATTACCTATCTGCACCTCTACGTGATATTTTTCCCATAGCTTATGTACCAACTGCACAATAATATCTTTCGATAATTCGCTGTCAACACAGTCAGAAATATTCAGGCTGTAATCTGCAAGAAGGCGCTTGATATTGTCATCGCTGTTGCTCCGCTTTTTAGGTTTCACAATCGTCGTTTCTCCCGGTAAAGCCGCATTTAGCGTCAGATAATTTCCGAGCTTTTCTTTGACGTCACGCAAAAACCGCTCCATGACGCCGAGCTTGCTTTTGCAAAATTCCTGAAAATCCCTATAGCGGATAAAATCCACTGTATTATGTTTTTTCAAATAGGAATGTTTGATATACAGTTCCCCACGGCAGTCATCCTCGCTCAGCCGTTTGCGGAAGGAACCGGTGTTTTCGTCAAACAAATAGTTGCCATTTTTTGTCACTCTCATAAAAGTTGTGACAGAAAGCTGCAACAGCATATCGTAATCAAAATGAATGTTTAAAAACCAAATAAAATTCTTCCATCTCCACTCAGAACAACGGTAGTACAATGCACCTGTAAGGTTGTTATAACAAAACTGTTGGTTTTTTGGTGATTTCAATGTGTTGATTAAGAGATTTAATAGAAGATATTTGTCTTTTTTAAACCACTTTTGCCTTTCCGATTCGTTCATCACATCTATCCGCATTACCTTAACATCGGGGTAATTTTCTTGAAGCATAGTGCGGAAAACACTCTCTTGTACCGTATGCTTGTCAAACAAGACAAGCGCTGTAGCTCCCCATAAATATTGCACTGCTCTTGCATGGAACTGTGCACGCGGAAGGTCGAGAATATTGGTCTTATATAGCTTTTTTGATTCCTTTGTTACCGCGTAAATGTCAAAATCTCGGTTGATGTTTTCATAGTCAAAAGTCACTTCAAACCTGTTTGTCAACACTGTAGTCTTCCTCCTTTATCCAATTCAAATTATTGCGTATGACTCTTCCGTTTTCGTCAATCAAGCCGGGAATTTCTACAATACGTCTGTCGTGATTCTCCCCCGGCGTTTTTCCGCTATAGCCAAACAAATTGATAATATATACACGCTTACCGCCGATAGCGTCAAGCTTGCGGCTGATTTTTTCCAACTGGCTTTGTCGGTCGCTCTGAAAGGTCAATTTCCAATTTTTAAAATCAACATATACACCATCGCCCATCTCAAAGTCAAAAAACTCAAAGCGCTGAGCATCCTCAATCGGTCGCAGAATAATGCCTCTTTCCTGCCGCAGAATAAACGCGCCGCACACCTCGCCGAGCGCTCCCTTATAAATGTTATGGAACAGCACCGGACTAAGCAAATATTCCTGTTCCTCAAAGCTCAGCGCGTAATCCTTAGTTTGAAAATACTCCCTCATGCCACGATATCGCAGTGCTGCGGTTAAACCTGACTCCTGCTCATTCATACGGTAAACTGCTGCTTCTCCGGTATCGCCCATTCTTTTTGCGCGCGGGCTGTTGCGGAAGCCGATTTCATCATTGTTAAAATCAAGCGTGACGTTGGCATAATCCGAGTATTGCGAATACAGATAGCGGTTTCGTTTTCCTCCGCCGGTGATATATAGCTCCTTTACAACGGAATTGGCAGCACGAACCTCTGACGAGGCAGTGGGATAACGCAGAACGGTTTCTCTCAGATTTCGCCAAATCTCCATGCTGTGCTCTGTCCAACTTCTTGACAGCAGAGAAAGGATATTCTGCATACCGTTGCTGGAAATCCGTTCCGCGTTATTGAGCAATTGTCTCTCGTCGTCTGTTTCTTCGACAGATAGCTTGCAGCATAGCTGTGCAAGCGCTTCCATTTCTGGCGGCGTCACACGGCGCAGAATTTCATAGGGACTGATTTTATCCAGCAGATTCTTCTCGGCATAAATAAAAATCTCCGGACTTTTGAGAAAGGTGCGGCACATTCTACCGATTGCCTGAATCACATATTTGGTCGCCTGCATTTTCACGCTGTCTGTCTTATACAATAAATTACGGCTTTCGTGCTCTCCCAAATAAGTGCGAAATGCAAGGCGCATCATTTCATCCTTATCGGAAAAACTCAGTTCTCCGTTGTTGTACAGCTCTTCAACCTGAAAAAGCATTTCCATTAGCCCTGTTTCCGTCATGGGTTGTTCACTGTAGGTGTTTGTAGTAAGATTGGTGGCATCTCCAAGATAAAGCGCGTCGATATCCTTGGTCAAAAACCGCTTATCTGACGGATCTACACATTCTCTTAGGCAAATATAATCATGCGGATCTTCGACTGCGTACTGCAAGTTTTGTCCGGCGCCGAGGGTGCTGTAAGATGACATAACAAACAGCTTTTCACCACTTTTAAGCCGCTCCGTTAACCTTTTCTTCTGCCCGTCAAAATCCTCGCCGGTGAGAATCACCAAATGCTCTTTTTTATCCTCACAACCGCATAATATCGTCGCATACTTCATCAACTTTTTTATCAAGCCGATATCAAAATCAGAATTTTGATGTTTCGGAAGTGCCATGCCGAGATAAAGCATAGACTGAATTGTGCTGTGCTTCCAAAATTCTGTCATCGCGCGGAAAACATTGCAGTAACGTACGCTTTGGTATCGGGCTACCGATTGATTGGTAATCAGGTTGACGCAGATATCGGCAATTTCCGATTCACTGGTAATCATTCGACAAATCTCGCACAGCTCCTTACCGTCATAATCGGTGCTGATAATTTCGGATCGAATGAAAATCCTTCCGTCACGGTATGGCCGGCTGTTTTCTTCCGCTTCTTTACGAATACGCTCCTTTACCTCCTGCGGCGTCGCATGGAACAGGTTGCCAAGCATTTCTTCTACATAGTGTAGGTGATAATTACCTACTACCGTCGGGATCTCCGCAGTCGCGGAAATACCAATGACCTGACTTTGTTTTGCCAAATAAATAAGCAGCTTTTCCGGCGTGTCATACACCTTGATAAAATTGACGGCAGTGCTGTCGTTATGGGAGTCGTTGTCCTCGAACTCATAGATTTCCATGCCGTCCTGATAAAAGGATACGTGCGGAATTATGTCCTCGTCCTTTAACCAAATCAGCGGCTCGCACAGCTCTCCAAGTAGAAGGTTTCTCTGAGACGCAGATAATTCAAACTTGTCCATAATACTCGCAACTGCGTTCTCGAAGGACATGCGGTCTCTGCCGCTGTCCCGGCTGTCGTTTTCTAAGCTGCGATAATGCCGCGCCCATTCAAAAAGAAACACCTTGAAATGCCGCAAAAAACGATTGATAGCACGAATCAGGCTGTAAATAACAATATCGTCCTTCTGCTTTCCGGCAAAATACTGCTTTGTGTTTTCAAATTGAATATCCACCACATTTTCTTGTTGATTGATATGCGCACGGATATATTTCGCGCCGCCCTGCAAAACCGTATGGAAGGAAGAATCCTTCAAGAGAAAATTTTGCCTTCGGTCAACCGTACTTTCAACTGTTTTGTAACTGAGCCGAATGTGATATTTTTCTTCGATTTCATTCGCTTCCTGCATGAGATTTTTAAGCGTGTATTTCGACTTTTCATTTTTATCTATTTTTGCGCATGCGTCGTGCATTTTTCGTGACAAACTCTGCGTGCTGAGCATACGGTGAATCTGTCTGAATAAAATCAGAAAATCATTTTTCATACCTAAAGAACGTTGAATGATCTCTGATTTCACCGTCGCCTTTGTCGCGTCAAATTCATCAATAAAAACTATTGCGTTTTGCAAAAACGGCGCTCTGATAAACTCATAGCTTGGCTCTGTCAGAACAGAATTCTTTTTCAAAAACTTGTTTACACTCATGAGCAATACTCGGTAATCATCCGTAAATACAGCCGGATATAACGCGCCGATCCAACGATAATCATCCTGATGACGAATCGCTTCCAGACGTTTGTTCTTGGACGGAAATGCTTTTCGTAAATGCTCGGTGATCATATTTCTGAAACCGCTTTCTGCTTCACTCACACGCTTCTCCAGCTCCGCAATATATTCTCTGTCCCCTGCTTCATGAAGCACAGCCCGTTGATACCGTTGAACACGCCGCAGCAATCGCTGATAACTCTCTGTCTGAAACTGCTCAGGGATAGCGAGCGTCGGCAGTTTTTCAACCACCTCGTCAAAATTGGAACGGATACGGAGCACATTCTTGTCATAAAGCGTCTCACCTAACGCCAAGCGTAACTCCTCCTCAGGCAAATTTTTGTTCAGCGTCGTCAGAAAGATTATTTTTCTGTCGGAAGTGTGGTTACAAACCCACTCCGCAATCAGTTTTACGGAGGTATATGTCTTGCCAAAACCTGTTGGCAGCTCACACAAATATAAACCGTTCTCGTTCACACTCATGATCTCTCTTAAATATTGTTCCATTTATGATCCTCCATAAAAATATTTTTATCACTTTATCAACTGTTACCGCTTACTTTTTATCTATACATCTATATTATCTCAAAAGCACTGTGTCGTTTAAAGGACAATGCAGTTTAGCGTTGATAATTCCAGCTACTTAGAATGAAAAAGTAAATGTCGAGAAAAGGGTGAGAAAAGTAGAGAAAATATTGCGTTTAGTATTGCAATGAGGTAGTGTAAAGTTGAGTGGTTACTGTCTGCGGGAAAGAGGTAATCATGAAAC
>Ga0256407_10005102_pt1 | contig 21361 bp, 6 predicted proteins | sample RumenRJG_04DNA_FD_193489 | JGI IMG/M metagenome (GOLD analysis project Ga0256407, IMG submission 193489) | Bovine rumen microbial communities from Lethbridge, Alberta, Canada - RJG_04 | ecosystem: Host-associated > Mammals > Digestive system > Stomach > Rumen | place: Canada: Alberta | collected... | reverse complement strand
AAAGATGCCGGTGAAGGTGACACCCTTTGATCACCAGCGTCGGGCCTTCCAGTTTGTGCTCTGGCTCTTCGGCATGACCGACGGGAGGGTGCGCTCCACAGGGGCAGCCCTCCTGATGCAGATGGGGACAGGGAAGAGCCTGGTGGGGATTGCAATCTGCGGCTATCTCTACCTTATGAAAAAGATCCGCCGTGTGCTGGTTGTCTGCCCGTTATCAATCTGTGGCGTATGGCAGGAGGAGTTTGCCAAGTTCGCAAACTTCCCGGTGCAGCTGGTGATACTGAACGGCACGGCAGCCAAGAAGCGCCAGCAGATTGAATCCTTACAGGATGACGGGACGCTGCAGGTGATTCCTCGGAAACGGCTGCGGTGAATTCCAAGCAGTACCGGATTCTCCTGGGAAACCGGATCTACAACATCCTGTCCATCGACGAGATGGGCTTTAAGCATCACAGCCGGAAGTTTCACACCGAGCTTTCTGAGAGGTGATCTGATTTATGCCGACGAGGAATCCGGCACACGGGCACAGACGCGAGAGAACTTTATGCGCATGATCGCTGACTGTGAGGCAGGAAAGATCGACATGGTGCTTTCCAAGAGCATCAGTCGGTGGGCCAGAAATACGTTGGATTCCCTGAAATACATCCGGAAGCTGAAAGCGCTGGAGATCCCGATCTTTTTTCCAAAGAAAGCATCAATACGATGGACGCAGGCGGAGAGGTTCTGGTCACTATCCTCGCATCCATCGCCCGGCAGGAGTCAGCCTCTATCAGCCAGAATGTACAGATCGGCGTGCGCTACCACTACCAGGAAGGCAAGGTGTGCTCCGGAGTCCACAGGCTCCTTGGTTACAACCGTACGTCAGAAGGTTCGCTCGTGATCGTGCCGGAAGAAGCGGAGATTGTTCAGCGGATCTTCCGGGATTACCTTGACGGCTATTCTCCGAAACACATCGCCCGAATGCTGGCCGAAGAAGGGGTGGACGGCAATAAGATCACTTCCGGTGGCACGTTGTTTGAACGCAATTGGAATGATCAGGGCATTACTTACATCCTGAAGAACGAGAAATACAGCGGAGACTTGCTCTTGCAGAAATACTACACGGTTGATTTCCTGACAAAGAAGGTAGCGCCGAACAACGGCCAGCTTCCTCAGTATTTCGTGGAAAACAGCCACGAGCCCGTGATTCCGAGAGAAATCTTCCAGCAGGTGCAGGCGGAGATGGCGAGGAGAAGAAAGCACTGGCAGGAATTCAAGTATTATCACAGCAACGTGCTTTCCTCCAAAGTGATGTGCGGAAACTGCGGCTTGCCCTACAGACAGGTGAAAACGACATGGCGCTGCGATTCCAAAATGAATAAAAGCAGGCACCCTGACGTCGAGTGCAGGAATGATTCCATCCGGGATGACAGGCTGCGCCAGATCATCGTGGATGCCTTTAATGCCCTGCCGGAACGAAGGGACGAGCTTGTCAGACTGGAGGAGCGCCTTCGCTGGGGCGGACTGGACAAGGCAGACGAAGTACTGACCAGAATGGAAACAGCGATGGATTCTCTGGAAGAGGAGATCCGTGAAGCACAGGAGGCTGGAAACACAGATGAGGAAGAGAACGCGCGAAAGCAGCTGGCAGAGGTCAGAGAGAAGTGGGCAGCCGCATCCGAGCAGAGAGCTGTTTATGCCGACAAAGCCCTTCATATCCGAGGCCTGCAGGATCGGGTTAGGGCGATTGCGGAAGGGAGCGAAGAGCGCCCTACCGTGAAAGCCCGAACGGACGGTGCGCGAAACCGGATCTTTTCCTCCGGCTCACAAGACCGGGATATGCGGACGGCAGAGTGACGGAATGCTCCGACGACGATATTCTCCGGTTTATAGAAAAAATCGAAATCGGCTGGCAGACGGTCACGGTGACTTTCAAAGCCGGAATCAGCGTGGAGCTGCCAAGGGAAGCATAAAGAAACACGGCCCGCAGCATGGAAAACCGGGAAAACCGGCCTGTGCTGCGGGTCTTTCTTGCCATGTACGGCAAAGAGACGTCCAAGGACGAGGCCAGGGCAATCGTACGTACACCGGGGGTTCAGTTCTACACGATGCAACAATCAGCAGACGTATTGCGGACCTGAAAAACGGGGTCAGGACCTGGACGGACGCTCAGGAAGCCGGCCTGGCGGATACGGTTCTTTTCCGTGTCCCTGACGGAAACGGAGGATATATTTATGAGGTTCAGACAAACCCCCAGAGTACTGTTCCTCATGACGGCAGCGTGGGTACAAATGGTACCACGTATACAAAAACGACCCAGGAGACCGTAAAGGAACAGGGCCAGGATTCAGGTACAACAACACACACGACAGAGGATCCGGACACCTATGTTCGTGAAACAATAACCTATACACCTAACGAGGACGGTACCTGGACAAAAACAGTAGTCAGTGAAGTGATCACTGCGTTTAATATGCCGGATAAACGCATGGCGCTCACAAATACAGATTTTTACGTAGATAAGTACTGGGATGTAAACGGGAAACTGGTCGAGCTGCACAATTTCCTGTATCATCAGGATGAAGAAACGGAAGAGTGGACTTCCAGCGAGAAACAGATTATCTTCAAGATTTCCAAGGGTTACGATGGTAATGGAAACCCGGCACCCTATGACAAGTACGGAACCGAAGGCCTCCCCCTTGGCTGGCAGGCCGACGAAAACGAGTACGATTGGGTGGGCAGTACAACCACCGTTGAAGGTCACACAATCGGCACCCGCTGGCAGGAAGATCTCAATATTTCCTTCGGACTCATTCTCACAGAAGAAAATGCCATTGCGCGTGGACTGGATCTTAATAATCCCGATTATCTGACTACGACCCATCAGGGTGTTAAGTACTATCTCCTTGATTACGGCTGGGATTATGCGATCGACGAAGTATATGGTCTGAATTACCAGTTCGATTTCAGGACCAGTGTTTATCATCCTATGTTGATAAACGGAAAGCCCGCACACGTCAAGTTTAAAGTGGAAAACGGCGTCTGGACGATCATAGAAATGGAAAAAGACCTGACAGCTCTGACAGGAAATAATATTCTTCGTGGTGATCTGAGAGTTCAGAAGGAACTTAGGGATACAGATGGAAACCGCATCAGAGACGATGATACTACGATGTTTGAATTCACCGTCAAACTGGTCAATAATGACTATGTTTTTATTCCGGATGAGGGGGTTGAAACCGTTCCCTGGTATGCTGTATCAAAAACGACAGAGGAGAATGGCGAGACTGTCACACAGTATTACTTCTATCAGTATGCGCCGGATGGAGTGTTTGATCATTATGCTACTGAGGCTGAGGCAACAAGAACCCTTCCGGGCGGAGTCCTTGAACTTAAAGAGGGATACCTCGGTAATATTATGCAGTACGGCGGAGAATCGGCAATAGTCACTTATGAAGGAGTAGAATATACAGGCTATACAGAAGCTTCCGCTACTCTTCATGTCAAGGCGGAAGAGGACTGGAGTATCGCAAACATCCCTCTTGATACAGTCGTGACAGTCAGCGAACCGGATAAGCCTGGCTACACATTTGTGAATGCAACGTGTAACGGTTCTGTAATTGCTACTACCACATCTGAAGGCACCCACACCACAGTCGGAACAAAGATTCCGGCAGGGGAAACAACAATCATTAAGATCACCAACCGAGAACTGCCCATTGATCTTTTGATTTTCAAAGCGGAACTTGTCGATGAGCAGGATCTCCTGCTCGATGGCGCAGAGTTTGGTCTGTCCAAGTGGGATGAAAACGGAGATACATGGTTGAATGTAACGGGCATTACAGATCCTTTTGCTGTCATGAAGGATACAGGATATAAGCTCCAAAACGTGAAGCCGGGACTTTATAAGCTGCATGAAAGCAAGATTCCTGACGGTTACATTGTTACCCAGGATACATACTTCAAAGTGGTGAATCGTCAGATCGTCCTATGTGATGAAAACGGGAATACAACGATCGGCAGCGGAGATGATGCAGTGCCATATGAGAATGAACTGGCAAATATTGAAACTCTTGAAGATATCACTCAGATCAAGCTGACGGTGTACAACATCCCGGGCGCGGAACTTCCCAACTCCGGCGGCCCAGGCACAAGGATTTTCATGATCCTTGGTACAATCCTGATCACAGGAGCGGGCTTGCTGCTCTTGAAGAGACGGAGAACGATCAACTGACAATTTAACATGATTCACACAAAGGCCAGTTCACTTCGGTGGGCTGGTCTTTTATGTGAAAATAAAAGCTGCAGACGATTAAAAACGTGTTGGCGTTCGGTATACCTTGGATCTCATGCTCTATATTTTGTGCATTTTTTCTGATGAATTTTGACGCTTTTTTAGAGAATGTACATGTATACTGACGTGGAAAAATATTGCTTCATCACCAGATAGAATATCTTTTTGATAATGCACTGCGCAAAAGAACTGTCTGGAATATAATACCGACAATAATTTCGCTGTTCTTCAGCATCATATGTGCGGAAAACAGACAAAAGGCTGCCAGACTAAAGGCTGACAGCTTATAAGCTGGCAGTTTAGAGACTGACAGACTTACAGACCACTACAGTTTCAACATTCACGTTATACCCAGTGTTTCGGAATCGCCATAACATCAGGGGATTGACAGAAAGACCTGACTATGAAAGCTTTACTTGAAAAAATAAGAATAATTCTCAGAAGCCGCAGAACCAGACAGATGTTGACCAGATTTGTCAGTGGTGTTGCGGCTGTTGTTGTGTTTGTAACTACTTACGCACTGGTGCTACCCGCAATCACAATGGAGCAGAATGCTTCCTGTGGAATTCCGGAACATCAGCATACTGGCGCATGCTATGAAGAACAGCTGGTGTGCGGGATCTCGGAAGGCGGGGGACATCATCATGACGCATCCTGCTATGATAAGTTCCTCATATGCGGACTGGAAGCGCATGTCCATAGTCCGGAGTGCTATCAGCAGGTCACCGGCGAGTATGATACCGATTCATCTTTCACAGAAAGCTATGCCGCCGGCGGAGAAGGAGCGGCAGAATCCGCCACGGAGGAATCAGTTGAGAAAGAATCTGCCTCCGCCCAGTCTGCCCATGTGGAATCCGGTGCTGAAAAAGCAGCTCCTGAAGGACATGATACAGTGGAATCCGGTACAGGGGAAACTGTTGCAGAGGATGCAGCACCTGAAGGATATGAAGCAGAAGAAGCTGCCCCTGGAAAAACTGTTTCAGAGCAAAATAGGACAGGAGAAACAGTCTCGGGTGAAACTGTTTCCGAAGAAGATGGGACAGCAGAAGCTGCCCTAGGAGAAACTGCGGCTGAGGAAGAAGTTGCACCTACGACGACTGCTGCAGCTGTGGAAGACACTGCAGCAGCTGCTGAAACTGCCGGTAATTCTGGCACCGCTTCGGAAAATGTCTCTGCAGATGGAACTGTCACTGCGGCAGATCTGGCAGATGCAGAGAATGGATTCTTTGGATCTGGTACCCTTACCGCCGATGGCGACGGATACAAAATCACACTGGATTATACAGAAGAGGCAAAGATTCCCCAAAATGCCGAACTGTCTGTCAGAGAGATCACAGCCGAGACGGACAAGGAGGCTTATGAAGCATGCCTTGAACAGGCCGGCCAGCAGGTGGCCGCAGATGATAAAACCAGCGTAGACCGCAAGGCTTCCCGCTTCTTTGACATCGAGATCCTTGTCAGGAATACGGACAGCCAGGGCAGCGAAGTGATTACAAAGATCGAGCCCTCCGCACCCGTCAGTGTGAATATTCAGATCATCGATGATCAGGCAGCAAAAGATGCTGCCTCCGCGGACCAGAAAACCGGCCAGGGCGATCCGGCTGTGCTTCACTTTGCCGAAGAAGGTGTGGAACAGATAGATTCTACTGTCAGAACCAGCCAGGAGCAGGAAGGCAGTGAAGGTGGTGAAGGAGATGAGGACAAGACCACAGACAAAGAATCTGAACCCGCCGGGCCCGCCACCGAGATCAGCTTTGAAGCCGAATCCTTCTCTATTTACGGCGTAGTGTATACTGTGGACTTCCACTGGGAAGTGGATGGGAAAGTGTATGATTTCAGCATGCCCGGAGGTGGATTTGTCAGCCTTGAACACCTTGTGGAAGCGTTGGGATTAGGCGTAAGTGATGCCAACATTGAGCAGGGAGAAGAAGCAGAAGAAAATAAAACGGAAGGCAATTCCGATGGCGCGGAAACCACAGACGCTGATTCCACCACTTACGAAGAAGCCATCAAACTGAACGAAGAAAAAGTCAGTGAAAAGACGAAAGATTTTGTGGGAAATGTGGAGAAAGTGGAGTTCAGTAACCCTGATCTTTTATGGGTTGGAAAACTGAATGAGGCAGCTGCGGTCGGAGAACTGAGAGAAATCAATGGGTTGGAAAGTGAATATAGTGCGGATCTGACGGAAGAGATGATTGAGGAGATTAATGCACAGACGATCGATGCCGGAGACTGGGCATTGATCGGCAGAAAGGCGTTTGATACTGAAGAGACTCTGACTGTTACTATGAAGAACGGAGAGGTATTCCGTGTTCAGGTGACAGATGCACAGATTTCCGCCCATTACCTCAGCGATAAAGGACAACTGTACGAGGTTACGGTAACCTATGGGGAAGATGCCGGAATTCCGGACGGGTCGACGCTGAAAGTAACTGAGTTTGAGGAAGACAGTGAGGAATACACTTACGCTCGAAAGTCGGTTCTGGCAGATAAAAAATCCAAAAACGAAGCCGTTGACCTGAATTCATTTGGACTTGCTGCACTGGATATTTCGATTATTAATCCGGAGGGCAGGGAAATCGAACCTGAGGCAGAAGTCCGGGTGGATCTGCAGATCAAATCGCTGCCTGGAGTGGAGAATCTCAGCGAGGTCGCTGATACACTGGCGATTCAGCACCACGTGGAAGTGGATGATGGCGTAGTTGTGGAGACCGTGTTCAATGGAAGTCTGGATGCATCTTTCCGAATGGAAACCAGCGAAACGGCAGCCGCGGACGGAACTGCCGTTGATCCTGAGTCTGTAAAGGAAGAGGATCTTGCAGCTCCGAGACCTGATGAAGCTGACTCTATGGAAATGGAGTTTGAGACAGCAGCATTTTCTACATTTACAATTTCTTGGAGAAACGCATATGGAAATGGTACTAAAATCCATTATGTTGATGAATCTGGAAATGAGCTAACTGTTAAAAATAAAACCCTGCCGACAACGATTGGAGCAAATTCCACAAGCCCGGCATATCTCATTTATGACGTAGAGGGGTATGAATATAGCTATACATACTATAATAATGGGTATGGCAATACAAATATTCTCCCAATGCTGGATAGAGATATGTATGGATGGGGCTATTACAATACCTACGGTCGTGGATATTATCTTGGTGACAATAAAGACATTTATGTTGTCTACAAGAAAAAGGCAGATATAGTACCTGGCGGCACTCCGACCGTAAAGCAGTCTGGTGCAGTTACCCCTCCGGTCGCACCCAGAATCAATAAAGAATCCACTCCCAATGGAGACGACACGAATACACTTGCCCTCAGCCTCATCAGCGATACGGCGAAGCTGGAGGTTGAAAAGCTGGCGGATGTAATAGTAGTATTTGATGTATCCGGGAGTATGAATGACAATGATATGGGTAGCAAGACCAGGCTCCAGGCTGCAAAAGATGCTGTTAATAAACTGGCTGAACAGCTTGCTTTGAAAAAAAACACCAACGGAGATCCTTTGGTACGTATGTCGCTGATCAAGTTTTCCACGAAGGCAGAGCCTGTGATGGGGTTGACAGAATTGACTACGGATGGGGATAGTAGTGGAGTAAGTCGGATTAAGTCTGCAGTTAATAATCTTTCTGCCAATGGCGGTACCAACTGGGATCATGCTCTGCAGCTTGCAAATGAGGAGAACGATCTGGATTCCGGACGGGCTACATTTGTAATCTTTGTGACAGATGGAGATCCTACTTTCCGCAACACACGCATGGATGTTACAGATCAGGAACTTCAGAGAGAAACGAACAATGATAGTGGAAGGTATAATCCTTACTATTTGAGCAGCAATGTCTATGGGCCTGGAGACAATGACGAACAAGGAACGTGTTACGACGCAGCCGTGCTTCAGGGAAAAGCGATTGTTTCGGCAGGAAAAACAATTTACACCATCGGCATCTCAAATGACGTTACAAAGGTTGCTTCATTCAACTCAGATATACAGGGAAACGGTGCTTATCTGGCGGCGGATTCGGCTGCACTGCAGCAGGCCTTTGCAGATATAGAGGCTTCTATCTCTGGTGCATCCGGCTGGGGAAATATCAAGATGACGGACGGTATCACAAACCTTACGAATACCGTACAGAAAACAGGGCTGACAAATGTTGGGGGCGATTTCAGTTATTGGAAGGCACCGGCTCCTTCTAATTGGGAAAGAATGACTGCGGCGCAGAAAAACGATTACACGCCTCCTGCAGATGCCTTTGTTCTCTGGGATCCTCAATCCGAAGGTGCTGCACCCGCAGTATATAATGAACAGACAGGCGCAGTTGAATGGAATATGGGTGATACCTTCATGCCGGAGGGCGGAGTGACATACCAGGTGCGCTTCAAAGTCTGGCCGTCACAGGAGGCGTATGACTATATCGCTAAGCTCAATAACGGGACTATCCACTATGATCAACTGCCTGACGGTGTCAAAGCACAGATTATTAAAAATGGCAGTACATATACGCTGAAGACCAACGAACCAGACGCCAAAACAACCTATCAGTCCGCAACCAGGACAGGTGATACGGTTACCGTTTCCGGAGACACTAAAACCCTGATGTTCCCGTCGGTAGAAGATCTGAATCTTTCAGTCGACAAAATGAAGGTCAAAAAGGAATGGGTAAACAGTCTGGATCCGGATGCCCGATGGAAATCTCCCGTTACCATGCGCCTTACAGACGGTAATGGCACACTGTATAAATCGATAGAATTGAATGAGGACAATAAATATACGGCGGAGGATAACTTTATTTCCTGCGGATTGGCAAAGACTGAAAACAATGAACTGATCATTTATGAAAAAGGGCATGATTTTAAACTGAGTGAACCTGAAGAATTTTCCTATTACTGGGATTTGGATTCTCAGTTTTACAGGCCGATGATCATCGATGCCACTCTGACTATGCTTGTCAAGGTGGATCCTCCTGACGGGATGGGGGACAGGACTTACTATTCGGAAGGGGGAGTCAGCTATTATAAGATTGAGGAGGGGATTTATAAGGCGATTTCAACCGGAGACGCCGCTGCCACGATTACAGCGACAAACATTCGCCGCAGCAACCTGAATCTGACAAAAAAAGTTGTGGATGAAGACGGAAATCCTGTCGCTGTTTCAGAACCTTTCACATTCAGGATCACGGTCAATGACACCTGGGACAGCCAGGTCTGGTTCTCAGTCCAGGCTGATGCGAATGATACGTCCACGGTCATAAAGGAACTGTCGACCAATGCGACTGCAGAAATAAAAAACGGTGAAAAGACAGGTTACTTTTATGCAGACAGCGGAAGTGAAATAACTGTCTCAATCCAGCCGGGATGGAATCTGCGTTTTACAAGCCTGCCGAACGGGACAACATTTACGATTGTCGAAGATAGTAAAGAAAACTATGATTTCCTGAATGCTTCGATTGATAACAACGGTACATTCTCAGTAGAGGATGGTACAACAGTCGGAACCGGGACGATCAATGAATCCGATAAACAGTATACAGTCACTTACACAAACAGGGCTGTGACACAGCAAGTATATATTCGGAAGACCGGCCAGGATGCGCAGACACCATTACAGGGGGCGATATTCTCTCTGTATACCAAAGACGGATATGAAGCAGATCCCCAAGAGGTATTGAAAACGGAACTGGAGTCGGATAAAGATGGCAAAATCGATTTGGGAAGACTCGTGGTCGGGAAATATTATCTGAAAGAAACAAAGGCACCTTCGGGATATAATCTTTTAACAGATCCGGTGGAGATTACAGTGAATGCGAACGGTGTACAATACAAGCAGATTACCAACAGTTTATCCTTGAGCAATGAAGGCGTAAGCGGGGGAAGAGAGGAAGGCTATACATTAGTTGTCACCAATGAGGCTGGCGTTGAGCTGCCTTCTACCGGCGGCCCCGGTCCTGGCATGCTCTACCTCCTTGGTATCATGCTCACAAGCCTTGCAGCAGCAGGTCTGGTGATGATGAGATTGAGATGCAGAAGAGCAACATAACAGCATTACGGCATTACAGCAGCATAACAGCGTATTGTGAACAACAGAGAAGTCAGTCACTCCGGTGGCTGGCTTTTCTGTTGTCCTTGCAGATTGGCAGGCAGCGGGTAAACAAATTTAACCGGCCGCCCGCGAGGTTATTCACTCGTAAACAGGGACGACTTCATTTTCAACAGTTGTTCGAAGGCTGCCGTCTTTTTCGAAGGAGGAAATATGGAGGATATTCCCGTATTCATCCAGCTCAAATGTAAGGGTATAGGTTAATTTGCCGTTATCATATTCGTCTGCACTGGTAAGAATGACCCTGTCATCATAACCTATCACGGCACAGTTAAATGGAAAATTCCTTTTAATGGACTTTAATCCACTATAAAATTCATTTATGTGATTTATTGCAGTAAACACAAAATTTTTGCTCGTCCATATTGCGATTATTGTTTTGCGCTGTTAAAATATTTGTATTCCAAAGTAATACGGAGGATAAATTCGAAGATATTCTCCGAGATGCTTTGTCATAGTTGCGGTGCTGGTCTTGCAGTGCCGCCGGGTTTTATTATTTCATGGGGCTCCGACGGACTGCAGGCAGATGGGAGATTTAAAGTTCAGAATGCTTTTTTGGCGGAGAAGAATGCTGTGTGGATGTTGCCGCAAAAGTAATTTGCGAGAGCGGGCAGGGAGACATCCTGAACCAGTACATCACTTTCAGCAGGATTTTTGATGAACAGCAGATACTCTATCCGGGGGATAGAGAAAAGATTGTTATGGAAACGATCAGGATCTGCAAGGATAAAAATGTGTTAAACGATTATCTTGCAAGAGAGGAGGCGGCTGCGATTATGTTTACTATTGCGGATCAGGCAGAGGCCATGAAGGAGGCTCTGGAGATGGAAAGAGCTGAGGGAAAAGCTGAGGGACTTGCCGAAGGCGAAGCAGCTGGATTCATGAAAGGTGAGGACAGGCTCGCAGCCTTGATGAAGAAACTCCTTTTGCTTGGGCGGATGGAGGACATCCAGAAGGCTGCAACCGACCAGAAGTATCGGGAGATTCTGTACACAGAGTTCAAGATTAGCTGAAGGATGCCTGTATCACGTTGCCAGCGACAGAAGATATGGATGGAAAGTCACTGCGGGGCCTTCCTGAAAAACATACCTTCAGAGACTGCCAGCATTCTTAAAAGCTGCTGCAGCTCCTCGTCGGCGTTGTACACGGCGGCCCAGGGATCGTCGCCGTTCAGGACCAGCATGGCCCTGTCCTCATCCACAAAAATATTCATGTAACCGCGCTTACGCTGCTTAGCGGCAAAGCACTTTCTGACCCGCTTGCGGAGAATATCCGGAGCGGGATTTTTTATAATATGATCTTCATGATAAATGGTGAGGTCGTGGTAGCAGTTCAGCTTCAGGAGAATGTGGAAATACTTCCCCGCCAGCTCCTCATATTCATTGTCCAGGATCCAGTCGTTGATGCGAAAATAAGAGCCCGGAGAGTTCTCCGGAACCTGAATCGGATAGATGTCGATCAGGTGGCAGGGTGTCTCCAGCAGATAATCGATCCGGTCCGTGTATTCCATCCATTCATTTGAATCGGGGTTTATTATCATATCTTTGTCCTTTCTTCCTGACTATTTTCCTGACTGTCTTCCTGATTGCCAGATTGTTTTATGCAGCGGTTATGCAGCGTCTTTATGCAGTGCCTTAATTTAGCACATGTACTATCACGCCTATTATTGTATAATATTACGGATGCGCTTGAAATTGTTAAAGCGATCGTGATTGCGAATATTTGCAATCATTCGTGTAAACATTAATGTATCCATTCATGCGGGGATTACCGCAGACCTTTTGCATGCTTTTTTGCATGCCTTTGTGCAGGCATTCCTGCAGGTTTTCGCAGGGATTATCGCAGGTGATTTCGCAGGGATGGAAGGAGATTGGAGGGAAATTTTTGTAATGACCAGAGAAGAAGCATTTGAACTTTTGAAAAAATATAACAGTGATCCCTTTCATATCCGCCACGCCATTACAGTGGAGGCGGTGATGAAGTGGTTCGCAAAGGATCAGGGATACGGTGATGAGGCAGATTACTGGGGGCTGGTCGGTCTCCTTCACGACATCGATTTTGAGCTGTATCCGGACCAGCACTGCATCAAGGCTCCGGAGCTTCTGCGGGCAGGCGGTGTGCCGGAGGACATCATTCACGGAGTGGTGAGCCACGGCTACGGGATTACGGTGGATGTGAAGCCTGAGCATCAGATGGAAAAGATCCTCTTTGCCAGCGATGAGCTGACAGGACTGATCTGGGCGGCGGCTCTCATGCGCCCCTCCAAGAGTACAAAGGACATGGAACTGAAGTCCCTGAAGAAGAAATACAAGAGTAAGGGCTTTGCGGCTGGCTGCTCCCGTGAGGTCATCGCCAGGGGTGCGGAGATGCTGGGCTGGGACCTGAACGAGCTGCTGCAGAAGACCCTGACCGCTATGCAGGACTGCGAGGATGAGATCCTGGCGCAGGTGGAATAAACAGCGGATAAGACGTAACAAGGATAATGAACGAAAGGAAGAAATGTAACAGCTGAAATGCGCGGAAAATAAGGCCTTTCGACTGTAAAAAGGATTTAAAAGATTTTAAAAAAGACTTTAAAAGACTCCCCTGTCAGGAGCGGGCGTGCAGATCATGTATTACCGAAAGATCATATACGTCTGAACTGCTGGGGGAGTCTTTTTTATGACGCGGCCCGTATAATGTATTTTCCGCCTTGTGGCGGACAATGGCCAGTCGGGGCGGTCGGGGTAGAGGACAGCGTGGCCGCCTCTACCCTATTAACGAAACAGGGGCAGTGAAATATATTCTGTCTTGCGGCGGACGCGGGGCGGTCGGGGTAGAGGACAGCGTGGCCGCCTCTACCCTATTAACGAAACAGTAGCAGTGAAATATAGTGTGTCTTGTGGCGGACATGGGGAGCTCGGGGAGCGAGGGCAGCAGGGAAGCCGCTGCCATGTTTCTTCGGAGTGCAGAACTTGCGTACAGGACTTAAATGTGATCGAAAAACCACATTGTTTTGACGCTTTTCTTGTATTGCGATTTGCTACAATAATTATGAGGCGGATTCTAACATCTGCCGATTCAAACTACATATTTTGAAAGGATACCTAAAACGGGGCCGGCGTTTACCTGACCCCGATTCTCCAAAGCTGATATCGTATTTATATTCTTTTTGTGACATCTTCAATATCGGGATTATTAAGGATACCGCCTTTGTCATCATTCCGGAGTACTGACAAAAATGATGTGAGCGGCAGTGATCTGAAAGCAAAGAAAAATCCCCTGTTCGTTCAAATGCCATGGGGAGGGAATGACGATTATGAAAAAGCTTCTGGAAAAAATCCGAAGAATTTTAAGGAACCGCAGAACCAGACGACTCTTAGCCAGAGTGGTCAGTGTTACTGCGGCTCTTGTGGTTTTTGTAACCACATATGCGCTGGTGCTTCCTGCTATTACAATGGAAACAAATGCCTTATGCGGAATGGAAGCGCATGAACACACTGATGACTGCTATACCGAAGAGCTGATCTGCGGGCTTGAGGAATCTCCCGGACACACGCACGACGAGAGCTGTTATGAAGTATCTCAGATTCAGGTGTGCCGGGCGGAGGAACATCAGCATGACCAGTCCTGTTACGATGACGAAGGAAATCTGACTTGCCAACTGGAGGAACACGAGCATACAGATGAGTGCTTTGAGGAGCACAAAGAGCTGATCTGCGATATTCCGGAGTCGGATGGACACACTCATACCGCGGAATGTTATCAAAAAACTCTTACCTGCGGAAAAGAAGTGCACATACACAGCACAGAGTGCTATGAGCAGGAAGAGACTGACGAACCTGAAGACATATATGAAATGCAGGAGTATTCTGACGACATGACCACAGATGAGACTGATGGCATGGAGGAAGATTTCGAGGAAGATTTCGAGGAAGACTCAGAGGACGACTTTGCAGGGGATGATCAGGACAGTGAATATGACCCGGAAGACGGAGAAGACCTCGGGGAAGACTTTGAGGAAGACTCCGGGGAAGATTTTGAGGAAGACTTCGAGGAGGATGACGGCGCGGAATATGACGCAGATACCTCTGATAAAGATGAGTCCGATGAAGACGGCTCCGATGAAGATGATTCCGCGCTGAGCAGTATGGACGAGGCGGAAACCGTCCTAACAATGGATGATGAAATCAGTGTGGAAGACGGGGATTCCCCTGACAATGATGGGGAAGACATCTCTGACAAGGCCGGGCAGGAAGACGGAGAAGAAAGCGGACAGCAGGCCGGGCAGGAAGACAAAGAAGAGAGCGGACAGGAAATCGGTCAGGAAGACGTAAAAGATGCCGACACTGCTTCCAAAGATGCGGAAGACAGCAGCGCTTCCACAGACGCAAAAGATGACGGCAATGATTCCAAAGATGCGGAAGGCAGCAGCGCTTCCACAGACGTAAAAGATGCCGGCGATGCTTCCGCAGATGCGGATGCAGCCGGGAAGGATGAAGACGCTTATGTGCCTGAGCTGGATCCTTTGAATTTCGAGGCAGTCCTGAACAGGAGTACCGGGATTTACTATTATCATGTCTCTGAGGACGAGACGATTGAAAACAGCTCTGCCATTACCGATTGGAACAGAGTTGAAGAAGATACAGAACTCGGGAAGAGCGATCTTCTGCGGGTCTATCTGTCGTACACGATTCCGCCGGGGAGCCTCAACGGGACCAATCCGACCGCGCGCTACAGGCTGCCGGAAAACATCCGTCTCAGCGATGAGCAGGTTGAGGCGATCAACAAGTCTGAGAACGGAATCGCGGCTGCATACTCCGATTCGGAGGAGGACTATCAGAAATATCTCGGCATGGAGGCCGTGGAAGGCGCCAGGAAACCGGATGAAAAGCTTAAAGACGACGCGCAGGAGTTTATAAGCGCGACTGTCAGGGCTGAGAATATCTATGACGAGGAAGACAAAGACGGGGAAGCGGGCACCTACCAGGGCCAGGAGCTGATTTTCACCTTTGCCCCCTATTCCATTGAAAAGAACCGCAATACCTATGATGCGGACCATAAGATTGTTTCTGCCGGCGAGGAGATCACCGGCTGGTTTGTATGCGATCTGAACACGGACCAGGTTGAGTGGTCGGATGAAACAGTCATCCGGGAAACAGAACTCCCTGAAGATTTCTCTGAAGAACGCTCTAAAGAACGCTCTGAAGAACTCTCTGAAGGAGACAGGGAAGACGATCCTGGAACCATTGAAGATGTTTCTGAGGACAGCGGGAAGAACCGGGATCAGGCAGTTCCGGAGGGCGTTTCGGAGAACAGCGGGGATAACCGGGATCAGAAAGCCCCGAAAGACACTCCGGAGGAAAGTCGGGACACTCAGGATCAGGATATTTCGGAGGACAGCCCGGACAAGCAGGATCAGGACGCTTCGGAAGAAAACCGGAAGAACGACCAGGACCATCAGGGAACTCCGGAAGAAAACCAGAAGAACAGCCGGGACGAGCAGGATGCTCCGGAAGACATTCAGGATAACAGCGAAACCATTCAGGAAAACGTAGAGAAAGGACTGAATGAGGACGGCAATTATACCGGGCCTGAACCAGACAGCAGCCAGACTGAACCAGAACCAGACAGCAATCAGACCGGTGCTGAACCGGACGGCAATCACACCGCCACAATTATAGTTACAGTCGAAAAGACAGCTGAGATCATTTTTGCGGTTGAAAACAAAGAGATCAGCAGCAGGCTGAGACTGGTCGAGCAGAAGGAGGTTGAACGGGTTATCGGCGAAGATGGGGCTGCCGGCTCAGAGGATACTGCAGTGACAGCATCTGAAGATGAGAAATCCAAAGACGCTTCAGACGTTGAAAAAGAGGCTTCAGACTCTGAAAAAGACCATGCGGATGCTGAAAAAGATGGCGCAGAGGGTGCTTCTGACAAAGAAAAAGCCCCTTCGGAGAAAGAAGAAAATACAGAAGATAAGAAAGAGGAAGATAAGCAGACGTTCAAGCCCGGCACACTGATTTCTGAAGGGGACGGATACAGGATCACTCTGGACTACACGGAGGAAGCGCAGATTCCCGACAGTGCGGAGTTGTCTGTCCGCGAGATTACTGCGGAGACGGACAAAGAAGCATACGAACAGTGTCTTGCCCAGGCAAAAGCTCATGTAGGAAAAGAGGGTAAAGAGAATACCGACGTGGATACAGGCATGTCGAGGTTTTTTGATATAGAAATTCTGGTAAAAAATCAGGAAGCTGATGATAATGCGGCCGGTGGCAACGGGACGACGCGAAAGATCGAACCTGCCGCTCCCGTGAAAGTCAGCATCCAGATTTTCGACAAACCCGCGGCTGCTACTGAACAGGCGTCCAAATCTGATCCCGCTGTTCTGCATTTCGCGCAGGAAGGTGTGGAGCAGATTGATGCCACCACAACAACCGAAGGGGCTGAGGCCGAAACAGGCGTGAGAAGTGATGATTCCGGCAGGGAGGCTGCTGGAACAGGGAAAAAATCCGCAGAAAAAGCCGGAATGGCCTCCGGCAGCGACGCGGCAGGAACAGGAAAAGAATCCGGAAAAGGATCCAAAGAAAAAAACGGAACTGCCTCCGGCACTTCCGGGGCGGATAAAGAGTCCTCAGCGGTTCCTGATACTTCCTCGGAAGGCGGCAAGACCACGGAGGTCCGGTTTGAGGCGGAGTCCTTCTCTATCTATGGCCTGGTATATACCGTGGATTTCTTATGGGAAGTCAATGGAAGGAGCTTTAAATTCAATATCCCCGGAGGCGGGTTTGTCAGCTTCAGCAAACTGTTCGAGGCCATGGGAATCGCTTCCGGCAAGGAAATAAATACCGATGTAATCGATCTCAATGACATTCTGGCTTCGGACAATACTGAGGAAATCAGCGAGGAGACACGCAGCTTTGTCGCCGGTATCGAGAAGATGGAATTCAGCCGGCCGGACCTCTTGTGGGTCGGCCTGGCTGAAGAAGACACAACAGTAAGCAGCCTGAGGGCCAGGCTTTCTCTGGATGCTGAGTATTCGGCTTCGATCAAGCCTGAAGAGATTGATAAGATCAACGAGACAGAGATTGAAAAGGGTGATTGGGTCCTTCTCAGTGTCAAGGCATTTGAAACGCAGGAGACACTTACGGTCACAATGAAGGATGGAGAGCTTTTCACGATCCTTGTGACGGATGAACAAAATGCCATCATGAATCCGGACGGCCAGACAGTCCAGACGATCCCTAATCCTTCCGGAACTACGATCAATATGTTTGACTACTGGATCGACAATGAGACTGAGGTTGCCCGCCGCGGCTGGCTCGGCTACAGGAGAAGCGGCACGACGGGATATGATAGCAGTTTCTGGAATTATTTCGATGATCAGAATACAAATACGAACGGCAATAATGTTGGCATAAATTATAATCACAGACTCAAGTTCCTGCCCTCTATGGGAGGACAGGTTCAGGATTGGGAAACCGATGGGACTTACCATGCAACATCATCGGATGGAAGGATTGCGGGTATCAACAGCTGGAACGGAAAAAATGAGAATAATACGAACAAGTATAATGGAGAGCCGACAACAGGAATCGTTGCAAATGCCTTGTACAATTCAAGCGGGGCGCTTGATCCGGACGGCTATCCCAGACTGAATTCTTCTCTCGGAGGGGAATCGCTGAATTATCTGTTTAATCCTGAAACCGGTCATTCCGGGAAGCGATCTTATACAAGAGCAAATAATCTGTTCTATGTAGATCCGGACGGTTATTATACATATGACAGTATGGATTACAGCGCCTCTATGAATAAGAGCACGAAGCAGTTTACCCTGAGAGAGCAGCCTACAAATGACAACAGAGCAGGAATCCGGGGTTTTTGGCCCATGGGTGATCTGAATTACTGGCTTGGTATGCATCTCAAAGCAGAGTTTTCGATGCCGCAAAACGGTGAGGTCCTGAATCCCAAGGGTGTATATAAGCCGATGGAATTCCAATTCTCAGGAGACGATGACGCATGGGCTTATGTCGACGGAATACTGGTGGCGGATGGCGGAGGCATCCACAACAGGACGGAACTGGATATTGATTTTAAAACCGGAATAGTCAAGGTGATCGGCGGTACTTATACAGATCTCAGCAATCCGGATATGACTGTAGTGTCCGAGAGAACTTTATACCAGATTTTCTCACAGGCGCACAGCAACGGACTGATTTCCAATGACAAATGGAATTCCTATGAGTGGGCAGATTATGACGGGGACGGAACACCGGATACATTTGCCCAGGGAACGAATCTTACTTTCGATTTCTTCTATCTTGAGCGCGGAGGCGGCGAATCGAACCTGTACATTCACTACAACCTGATTTCAACAACTGATTTTTCTGCGCATAAATCATATCATATGCTGCAGAATGATCCCAATGCCCGCCTGCAAAGGGACCAGTTCAAATTTGAACTGATCGGATTTGACGAGCCGGGTAATGAAGGTGAAACGATCTATGCCGTTATGCCCGATAAAGGAACGCCGGGCGGCGACGGATCCTTTGAATCACCGCAGAAAGTTCATAATAACAGCGCGCCCGGAGGGGCAGGTGTTCCGGATGGAATGACCGCACACACTTCACTGATCATCGGCGTTACAGAGGATGGAAATATTAATTTTGGCGATGTGGAGATTTCCGGCGCTTATGAGGGAAAAGAATATAAATACATGGTGCGGGAGATCGTGCCGGATGATGCGGTCAATGCGGATGGCGTGAGATGGGATGCTGCCGACGAAAGCCTGAAGGCTGAGGGCGGTTTCATCAAAGACGGCATCACCTACGATGGCAGAATATATTATTTCAAAGGAAAAGTGTATGAGACAGAATCCGGAAAATATGAGCTGAAAAAAACGAGATATACTGACTCGACGTACACAGAGATCGATGACCAGACCAAGTTTTTCAGTTTTGTCAACGGCTATGTCAAGCCTCTTACGTTTAAAGTGCTCAAAAGAAATGAGACAGGCGAAACACCTCTGGACGGAGCCCAGTTTACTCTGACCCGCGCCATGCAGGACCAGGACAGCAAATGGGTCATCCGCACATACCAGAACGGTGAAGAGACAATAGAGGCAGCTTCCAGAAGCGGTACAACAAGTAATGGAGCAGTTTCTTTTAACAACCTCACAGAGGGACATTTTATCCTTGAGGAGACGGCAGCTCCTTCCGGATATGAGAAAGGCGATCCCTGCAGATGGCTTCTCACTCTTACCAAGCAGGACAGTGATACAGAGATCCTTCTCATACCGACGATCCAGGGTCTGAGCAGCGACGGAACACTGATCGGTGAGTCGCGGACACTTGATACGGATACGAATAATGTCGCAGAGTATCAGATTCTGAACCAGCCTAAGATGATCCGGCTCACTCTGACAAAAGAGTGGATGGGCGGTGCGCCTGATAACAGTGAAGTGACATTCGAGCTGAAGCGGTATAGAAGCTATGATAAACCCGGTGCCCCGCTGAAGAGCACGCTGAACGTGTATCGTGTGCCGGATGGCTTTGATTTATCGAGGGGAGTTCTTGAATGGTCGAAAGAATTTGCGGCAAACACAACGGCCAGAGTCAGGTGGACATATGACTACTGGATGGGATCTGTTTGGAAAGATGGATTATACAGGATTGACAACGGAGCAAATCAAAACGCAGGCAGCAGTGGCGGCACTTTTTCAGTATATGTACCTATGCCTTCACAAGGGGCAGTCAATCTGTATATCAGAGACGGAAATATGTATGGCGATTATAGCCAACATCAGGTGAGAGTCAGCGAACCGACCGGTACAGCTCCGTCATCGCAGCCATCAAACCCTGAACACATTACAGAACTGGATCCGACATTTACCGGTCACACTTTTGCCTTTCCTGTGGGAACAACAAACTGGTCACATACCTTTGAAGAGTATCCGGCAGTGGGCATAAATGAAACCTATCAAGTCCAGGAGACTTATTCATATTTCATCGAAGAAGTAACAGGACCGGAAGGGTATGAAGTAAGTTATGACCGCATGAACGGAAATGACATTGCCGGAAGTTCTGATTCTGAGAATCGTGTGATTACGAATAGAAAGAAGACAGAGGTTCCGGTAAATAAGACATGGAAGTGGTCGGAAGAGGACGAAGGCAGAGCGGTCAGCTGGGACGCCACATTTGTGCTGGAATACCGTGAAACTCTTGTGAGCGGAGAACCGGCTTCCGATGCTCAGCATACATGGGCTGCAGTAAGCGGGGCTGCCTCAAAAACGATTCACAAAGGAGATACCGGAGACGCGATCACTTTCCGCGATCTGCCTATGTACCGTGAACATTCAAACGGCAGTGTATACAGGATCATCTACGCTGTCGACGAAATCGCCTATCATGTGTATGACAGCAGCGATCATCTGATAGCGAGATGGACCAAAGACGGATCCGAGTCACAGATCGGTACACTGTACGCCCCGGATTACGAACAGGATGCCGGTGAACTGGATCAGCCTGAAGATTATGCTGACTGGCCGGCGTGGTATACGATATCCCTTATGAACATCGTTCATGAAACAAAGGTGACAAATACCATCGATCTTGGGATCCGCAAGATCTGGGAGGATGAGTCTATACAAAATACTGACGGGGCGTATGCGAAATTCCAGCTGAAGCGTTATGTCCATGAGGAGTATCGCGACTTTTCCAAAGAGGGTATTGATACATCTCAGCCGGTTACGGTGACCCTTGATCTGGGAGAAGGCAGGCAGACGCAGATTACCGTTCCGAAGGGTGCACCGGTCCATATAAGCGGTATGGCGAAGCCGGAGCACAGTGTTGAACTGACATTTACAAAACCGGACAGCACGTCCTTGATCATGCAGTTGGACAACAGCGAATCAGTCAGACAGGCTGTTGCTGATACCGAATCTTTCAATCCTCAGTCAGACTGTACGATATCTTTTGCCCACGGAAATACGGATGCTATCATTGGCGGCC
>Ga0256407_10005100_pt1 | contig 21375 bp, 21 predicted proteins | sample RumenRJG_04DNA_FD_193489 | JGI IMG/M metagenome (GOLD analysis project Ga0256407, IMG submission 193489) | Bovine rumen microbial communities from Lethbridge, Alberta, Canada - RJG_04 | ecosystem: Host-associated > Mammals > Digestive system > Stomach > Rumen | place: Canada: Alberta... | reverse complement strand
AAGATTAGATAATTTAAACATGTTGGATAAAATATTTTTGAAACATTCTAATTACATTACAAATTCTTATATTTGTATGGATGAAATAATTTAAATATTGTTGGTTATAATAAATTAAAAATTAACATTCTATACTTGTCTGGCCATTTTTGGTATTCATATAGTAATCATCGAGTTTTTCTCTTAATGCAGTATCGTCTTCCATTATTTTATCTAAAATAGGCTGTATCTGGTCTTTATGATCGTTCCAAAAGGAACCAATTTTCCCATAGGTTTTATCTTCGATATAATTTCCATTTACATCTTTTTTGTATGTCGTAAAAGGTTTGTTTGTTCTTTGATTAAAAATTTCTAATAGTTCTTCTTTACTTTTTGCTCTTTTTATCATTTCTATAAATATATTGATTCTTCTTTGATTACCTTCTATACTTGTTTGACCACTATAAGTATTTATATAGTAATCATCAAGTTTATCTCTTAATACAGTATCGTCTTCTATTATTTTATCTAAAATGGGCTGTATCTGGTCTTTATTATGACTCCAAAAGGAACCAATTTCCCCATAAATTTTATCTTCGATATAATTTCCATTTACATCTTTTTTGTATGTCGTAAAAGGTTTGTTTGTTCTTTGATTAAAAATTTCTAATAGTTCTTCTTTACTTTTTGCTCTTTTTATCATTTCTATAAATATATTGATTCTTCTTTGATTACCTTCTATACTTGTTTGACCACTATAAGTATTTATATAGTAATCATCAAGTTTATCTCTTAATACAGTATCGTCTTCTATTATTTTATCTAAAATGGGCTGTATCTGGTCTTTATTATGACTCCAAAAGGAACCAATTTCCCCATAAATTTTATCTTCGATATAATTTCCATTTGCATCTTTTTTATAGGTAGTAAAAGGTTTGTTTGTTTTATTCTTAAAAATTTCTGATAGTTCTTCTTTACTTTTCGCTCTTTTTATCATTTCTATAAATATATTGATTCTTCTTTGATTACCTTCTATACTTGTCTGGCCACTATAAGTATTTATATAGTAATCATCAAGTTTATCTCTTAATACAGTATCGTCTTCCATTATTTTATCTAAAATGGATTGTATCTGTTCTTTATTACTGCTCCAAAAGCGACCAATTTCACCATAAGTTTTATCTTCGATATAATTTCCATTTACATCTTTTTTATAGGTAGTAAAAGGTTTGTTTGTTCTTTGGTTAAAAACTTCTGATAGTTCTTCTTTACTTTTCACTCTTTTTATCATTTCTATAAATATATTGATTCTTCTTTGATTACCTTCCATACTGATTTGGCCACTAAAAGTATTCATATAGTAATCATCGACTTTATCTCTTAATACAATATCGTCTTCCATTATTTTATCTAAAATAGGTTGTATCTGGGCCTTATTGCTGCCCCAAAAGTAACCAATTTCCCCATAAGTTTTATCTTCAATATAGTTTCCATTTACATCTTTTTTGTATGTCGTAAAAGGTTTGTTTGTTCCAGCCTTAAAAATTTCTGATAGTTCTTCTTCGCTTTTTGCTCTTTTTACCATTTCTATAAATATTTTAATTTTAGTTTTATGCCCAATTTTACAGTTATCAATAAAATTATTAATATCTTCTTCAGTTAAAGAATTAATATCTTTATATAATATATCTATATCTTCTATGTCTCTTAAATTATCATAATAATCTATTAATGATATATTGTTTTGATTTAGTATACTAATTATATATCTTATTCTATTTCTAATTTCACTATAAATATCATTTTCATTATCTAAATTAATAGAATTCATTAATTTCTTTATATCGATATTTAATGAATAAGTTAAGTATTTATTATTATCATTACTTAATGATTCTTTAATTACTCTTTGAATAATGTTTTGATACATTTCATATTTGTTTACATCTTTGAATATATTTTTATCTGATAGCGATTGTAATCTACTTCTTATATTATCTGTATTAATGTTATTTCTTTCAAGTTCATTTATACAATCTAATATAAATCCTAAATATGATGTTATGCCATTACTTTTTGCTTGTTCTTTTAATTCTTTAGATTCTTTTCTTTCATCTACAGATAAATCAGAATTGCTGCCAATATCATTATTAATGCCTTCTATATTTAAATAGGACTCTTCTACTTCATCTAGAGTATACTCTTTAAAAACAATATCATATGCATCTAACATGTAATTAACTATGCTTTCTAATCTTTTTGGAGCAGTTGTATCCCAATAATTACTATCCTTCCACCAAGATATTAAATGTTTTGCCCCTTTTTCACTTGCTTTATTTACTTCACTAGATGTTGGAATACAATTAAATAAAACAGTACCTCCATTTGAATATACAGGAATTATATGTTCTAAAACAATATCATTTGGATTATGTATTATCTTTCCGCTATAAGGGCACATATATCCTATAGTATTACCAAATTCATCCTTTACTTTAAAATATTTCCATGCAAGATTATGTAATTTATTTTTATCTAATAAAGAAATTAATCCCTTAGCTGCTGTTCTTTTTAGATTAAAATATATTTGACTATCAGATATTAAACTTATTTCCACTAACATCGCCTACCTTAAGATAATATAATTATACAATATTTTTAATTTTTTTTATACACTAGTATTAAAATTTAATATAAATTATTGTGAAACAGTTACCTATTTGGTACAATTGTTTAAAGAAAGGAAAAGAAAAAATGAATGAAGAATACGAATATAGTTTTAAAGTAAAGGATATAAAACCTTTTGTTAATTATTGTAAAAATAATAATTATGATTTAGTTAATGAATATGAACAAGTTAGAACGCTTTATAAAAATGGTGGTAAAGTAATGGCAAGAATTACTAAAAATACTTATAAAGATAGTATAAGTGAAATTCTTAATTTTAAAGATGATAATATAAGTGATTCTACACTTAAAATTAGTCGTGAGTCAAAAGATTTAATAATCACAGATGATAGTAGAGAGTTTGTAGATTCATTAATTAATATATTAGATTTAAACAACAAAAAAGAGTTAATTCGAAAACGTTTTGTATATAAGAAACAAAATGTTACGTTTGAAATTGATGATTATTCTAAACCAATAATGAAAGTAATAGCTATTGAAGGAAATAAAGATGAAGTAGATAGAATTTATAATCATTTAAAAGATATTATAGATATGAATCAAATTAATTAGTTATATATAATAAAGCAAAGCTGGTGTGGGCTTTGCTTTTATTTTTCTATTAATCTATTTATAGCTTAAATCTCTTTATAAAAATTATTATTAGTTATTTAAAAATTTCAATTTAAATCATCACTCATCAATTATATAACTAGTTTTAAATTTGATAAAATCTAAATAAGAATAGTATCTAATACATTTATTATCTCATAGATAAATTATATTTTTTATCATTAAAGTCAACTTTAAATACATTCATAAACAACCTAATTATTTAGTATAAATTCTATTATTTCACTATCGTAACCATATAATTCGTGTTTTCCGTTATTTATTATTTTATATTTCAGGTTATTATCGTTACAAAATTTTACTATATTATTAACATTTACTGTTGTATCATTATCTCCTTGAATAATAAATACTTTTTTAAATTTATTATGTTTAATAAATTCATCACCTTTTTTAAATTCTTTATATGTGTTTTTATATATTTTTATATTATTATATAAAGGTAAAAAATCATGATTATTATAATAATCAATATTCAATCCTCCAACTTTTTCTTCCATAATTTCACAAAAATTAATAGCAGGACACATTAAATATATGTTCTCAACGTAATTAATTACTTCATTATATGCATTTAAAATAACAAAGCCTCCATAACTAGAACCAAATAAATATACCTTATTATAATTGCTTTTTAAATAATTTAATGCATCTTTAATATATTGAACACAATTTGTTACATTAAATTTTTTAAATGAAGTAATATCATTACCATGACTAACTAAATCAATACTATATACATCAATATTATTATCTAATAATTGTCTGTAAAACCTAGTAATCCAATTTTTATTTGCTCCCAATCCATGAACATATAATATTGCTTTTTCATTTTTATTATTTCCTGTAGCTTTAAACATATGGATATTGTTATTAATTACACAATCAATATCAACTCGTTTATCTTTTTTTGCTTTATTAATTAAGTCCTCTATCATAGTATCTCTCCAAACGAATGTTATTATATAAATATAAATCTGCCAACATTTTCGGAATCCAATTCCAAAAATGTATATGTTTTTTCTATATAATCATTACTATTTACTTATATTTTTACTCTCTGTACTAATATAATTACTTATATTACCAGTATAATCTTTTGTCCATATATAATACTTTTTATATTTATATATAGATGTATATACTATATTATTATCAACTCTTTTAAAACAAATACTATTTGAATTTGGCCTTGTTTTAGTAGTTTTAATACAGTATTCACTTACTCCATCATCTAATACTATCTTTAATTTATCATTTTCCATACTCAATGAGATAATCTTTGCCCCATTGGTTTCATTAGTATTAATATTAGTACTAGTATTAATATCATCAGATATAACTGAATTATTACTAGAATTACCAGTATCAGGTAAGATATTTAAAATAAGTACAAAGAAAAATACAACTACTATAAGTGTTCCAATTATTTTAATACTTAATTTATTCATTTTTCCTCCTTATAATCTTTAAATAACTTAACATATAATGGTTTTATCAATTCTCCAATTATAAATGTTATTAGACAAATTAATAAAGTGATTAATGTATGATTAATACTAATATCGCCTACTATAAAGAATTGCGATAATCCAGATGTTAGTATAATTATTTGAACTAAAGCAATGATGCCTACTCCAATTGTTAATCTAGTATTACTAAAGATTGATTTATTTAATACAGAGTGTTTTAAATTTCTACATGAGAATGCATATAATAATTCATTTGCAACCAAATAGATAAACATTAAAGAGCCCGCAGTATTAACATCAATAGTCTTTGAGTAGTAAATAAACAAAATAATCATAATAGTAGATTTAAATATAGCACTTATTACTATCTTAGATATTAAAAATGGTGTAAAAAATGTTTGTTTGCCTCTATTATATTGATTATTCATTGTATCTTTATCTGATTTTTCAAATGCAAGCATTATTGCAGGAATTGAGTCTGTAACAAGATTAATCCATAGTAATTGTAGAGTTGTAAACATTTCCATATTAAGTAACATGGATATAAATACAAGTATTACCTCAACTATGTTTCCAGCAAGTAAATATAACATTACTTTCTTTATATTAGAAGTTATTCTTCTACCCTCTTCTACTCCATCTACAATAGTTGAAAAACTATCATCAACTAAAATACAATCCGCGACCTTTTTAACAACTTCTGTTCCAGTTATTCCCATACCTATTCCAATATCAGCTTTTTGAATTGCTGGTGCATCATTTACACCATCACCTGTCATTGCAACAACTAAACCATGGCGTTGTAATGACTCAACTATTCGAAGTTTAGAACTTGGTGTAATTCGTGCATATACCTGATACTTAAGCACTGCATCCATCAACTCGCTATCATTCATTTTTTCAATTAATTTACCTTCTATAGCCTTAGAATCATCATCAATAATACCAACATCTTTAGCAATTGCTCGTGCTGTATTAATACTATCTCCAGTAATCATTATTGTTCTAATTCCCGATTTTTGACATGTTTCAATTGAATTTAAAACATTATCTCTTGGTGGATCCATCATACCAATTAATCCAATAAAAATCATATTTTCTTCAGGAACATCAGTATCATTATCTTTATAAGCAAAGGCAAGTAATCTTAAAGATTTATCTGATTGTTCTTTTTCTATTTTAAGTATCTCTTTTTTTATCTTATCTGTAAGATTAACTACTTTATCATTTAGCAAGTATTTATTACACCTATTTAAAATTGAATCTAAACTACCTTTAGTAAATGAATAAACAACACCATCAATTTCATTTATTGTACTCATCATTTTTCTATCTGAATCAAAAGGATATTCTTTTATTCTTTTACATTTTTGATTATAAAGTATATTCTTATCTTCAAAATATTTAATTATTGCAACTTCAGTCTCATCACCTATATACTTATCATCACTCTTTGTAACATTATGATTTAAACTTGCGCACATATTTAATTTTTTACAATCAAAGGAATCTACATCACTATATAATTTACCATTTACATAAATTGATTTTACCATCATTTTATTTTGAGTAATAGTACCTGTTTTATCAGAACATATAACATCAGTAGAACCAAGCGTTTCAACAGATGACATCTTTCTTATAATAACATTTCTTTTTGCCATCGCGCTCATACCAAGTGAAAGTATGATAGTTATAATAGATGACATTCCCTCAGGAATAGCTGCTACTGCAAGAGATATTGATAACATTACAACATCAAACAAATCATTACCTTTTATTAAACCTATTATCATCATTACAATAATAATCATAATTACTACATATGTTAATACTTTACTTACTTGATTTACTTTTTTTTGTAATGGTGTGATATCACTTTTTTTATCCATTAGACTACTTGCAATCTTACCTAATTCAGTATTCATACCAGTAGATGTTACTACAACAAGCGCATGACCTGCTGTAACATTACATCCAGCATATACCATGTTTTTTCTTTCGTATAATTCTAAATCTTTAGTAACATCTAAATTATTCTTTTCAACTGCAATAGACTCGCCTGTTAAAGTTGATTCATTGACTCTAAGATTATCTGAGCTTATTACTCTTGCATCTGCCGAGACATAATCCCCTGCTTCAAGTTCAATAATATCTCCTACAACTACACCTTTAACATCAATAGATTTCTTTTTACCATCTCTAATAACATTAGTGTTTGTTACAAACATCTTATTTAACTCTTCAATTGCCACATCTGCTTTTTTCTCTTGAATAAAACTAAGTATGGCATTAATAACTACTATAACAATAATTATTATTGAATCAACGTATGATTCATGTTCAATATAAGAAATAAGAGCAGAAAAAGCTGAAGCAAATATTAATAGAATAATCATAAAATCATTAAACAGTTCTAAAAATAGTACTATATTAGACTTCTTCTTTTTCTCTTTTAGTTTATTTTCTCCATCTCTTATAAGTCTTTTATTTGCTTCCTCACTAGTTAATCCTTCAATACTAGTATCTAACCTTTTATAAATATCTTCTATTTTTTCTTTATATACTTCTTTCATACCTAACTCCTATAATTATTTAATATGTGTATTTTCTTTTTCTATTTCATAAGCACCTACTACATACATTCTTTTTGTATCAGTCATAACTTTCTCATTCTGATTATAGTAATAGTTATCAAATGATTTAATAATTCCATTATTAATAAAATCTTGAAATTCTTCATTAGACATTATTCCAATAAAAGGATAATATCTATTTATTCTACCATTTTGATTATATACTGGAACTGTCATGCTATAATCAAGTAATGCATAATCATTTTTCCTTTTTACAATATTAAAAGCATGTGCTTCATTATTACCATTATTATTTATACATCCAATACAATAATATGTATCAAAACCAAACAAACTTAATAATTCAGTTGCAAGTGCAGTTCTTTCTGTACACATAGCAGCCCCTTTACCCTTTAAATCACCTATCTTATTATTATCAAGAGCAGTAAAATATTCTTCATCTGTTTCAGAATTTTGCCAAGCAATATCATTAAATATATATTCTCTGCTAGTTTTACTAGGATATCCAAAATAAGTATCAATAAATAATTCTAAAAAGCAAACAAATTTACCACCACTATTAATATTATTCTTTCTAATAAAATGAGCAAATTCAAAGTAAAAATCAGTAGAATTCAAACTATAATCTTCCATTCCGGTTTTTGAATACTTAATCCGTGTATTTAACGGAATAAACCCTTTATGTATATTATTATATTTTAAATTAGGTAAAAAACCTATTATATCTACCTTATCTGTTTTGTCATTACATTTACTTATCGCATCAGTTATTATCTTTTCAATTTCACCATCACTACAATTCAATATTTGTTCTAATAATTTCATATATCTTATCCTATCTTATCCATTCCCTACTATAACTCTACCATCTAAGTTACATATATAACAGTTTGGTAATAATCTTTTTATTTCATTTAATATATTTTCATCTTTTTCATAAGTTCTTCCAACAAGTATACCTTCAATAAAATTACTTGGTATACCAAATATTATAGCAGATTCTCTATCTGTAAAATAATCATCTTTATTGTGTCTACCACTAATAAAACTATTAATATCATAATCTTGATTAATAAACTTTTTGACAAGACAATCATCTATATTATTAGGATTTAATATATCACCACTTAATAACTTACAATCTCCATTAAATATAATTCCAATCTCAACTATATCTTGAATTAAACTTGGCAAAAACCTAGCTTCTTTAGTTTGTTCCATTGTTCACATTCTACACTTATTATTTAATATATATTTATTAATATTACACATCTCATCATAAGGAATTATTTCAGTTGAGCATTCTTGACTATATTCATTATTAATAATTAAACCATTATATTTAATAGTTCCACCACTATAATAATTAATATAATCTTTAAGTTTATAATCATTTTTTAAGTTCCACACACTAACACATGATGGATATTTAGATAATCTTCCATTAGTAAAAACGCTAGCAATTAGTCCATTATTAACAATATCAATAAGGCCTTCAATATTTCTATACGTGCCATGTAATAGTGTGCCTTTTTTGAGATAAACAATATCTCCCCCTTTATAAGTTGTATAACTTATTTTAAGGTTTAGTATGTTATAATAATTATCGATTTGCTCTAAAACTATCTTTCTTGCTTTACCTCTAAACTTCTTTTTAGCCCTCTTTATATAATCATCTTTCTTCATATCATCACTTCTAACCTATAACAATTATAGCAATTATATAATTATTTATCAATAAAAATAAATGTTTAATTAATATTTGGGTATAATAAAAACAATGATTATTTAACCATTATTTATCTTTTTTCTTCTTTATAATATTTACTTCACTCATTATCCAATTAGCATCATACCCAGTATTTTTACACAGTTTATATAATGCTTCTGGTGTAATTAAACGTACTCCACGTTCATATCTAGATAAGGCATTAATTGATACATCAATTAATTTATTCTCTTCTCTTAAGCTAAGGTTTAATTCATCTCTAATCTCTTTTAATCTTTTACCTATTTTTACTTTATCATCAGTATACTTAATATTAGATACTTCTATATCATCAGAAAGATTAAGTAGATAGTCAATATTTATACCAAAGTAATTAGTAAGCTTTACTATACCTTTCATATTAATCTTTCTATCTCCCTTTTCCCATCTCGTGTATTCGCTACTAGATATACCAATTTTCTTATATACATTTTGAGCATCAATATTTGATCTTTCTCTTAACTTTTCTAGTTTATTTCTCATGTAATCACAACCTATATATAATATATAGGACGATTTACTTAAATTTATACATATTGACAAATTGGGTACGAAATATTACAATTATAACTACCTAGTAAATTTATTGAAACGGAGGCATTATGAAGCAGAAATTATTTTTAATGGAAAAACAAAAACAATTAATTATTGATTTAGAAAAATATATTTTTGATTATTGTAAAAAACATAATAATAAAATTATAATTAATTACATATTTAATATAAGATATGCTAACTATATTTATAATAATGATGATATATTTGATTTTACCATTATTTATAATAATAAAAAAAATAATTATGTAATTAAACTAATTGATAATAAGTTTGTATTAGATAGAAAAAATAATGATTAACACTAACCATTATTTTTTTATTACGTTTATAATATCTTCAATATTCAATAATTCTTGAATACCATCTAACATATTCTTTAAAGTATACTTAGACTCTTTAATTTCATTTTCTCCAACAACAATTACATATTTAATACTAGTCTTATTTGCAAACTCAAAACTTTTCTTAAGTTTTCTTTTATTCATCTCAACCATTACTTTAATACCATTATCACGCAAGGTTGTTGCAATATTCATACATTCTACTTCTGTATCCATAGGAATAATAAGTACATCAATTAAGCTTTTATCAGTAATTTCTTCTTTTAATATTGCATATATTGGTTCAAGCCCAAAAGATAGTCCACATGCAGGATAGATATTACCATCATCAATAAAATCAGTAATAATCTTATCATATCTACCACCACCACCTAAAGAACTTGTAATACGCATTTTCTTATCAAAGAATTCAAATACAATTCCCGTATAAATGCTTAGGCCTCTAGCGAGCGTTGGAGAGAATATTGTATTATCTTCAAGATTATATTTATTAATTAAATTATTTATTTCATTAATTTCATCTAATCCTGTTTTTATTAATTCATTATCTGTATCTTTAAACTTAGTATTATATTCATCAAGTGTTAAATTAAATAAGTTAAGGATTTCTTCTGATTTACTATTATCTATATTAATTTTATTAAACTCTCTAATCATATCACTTCTAGTAATCTTTTCCATATGATCTATTATAGATATTACTTTATCTACTAAACTATCAGATATTCCTGCATAAGTAATTAATCCACTCATAAGTTTACGATTATTCCATTTAATTAAAATATCAATACCAAGTTTATCAAATGCTTTTTTAACCATTATAATTTGTTCTATTTCGATCATACGTGAAGTAATACCTACAACATCAACATCACATTGATAAAACTCACGCATACGGCCTAGTTTAACTGGCCCATTTCTAAATACCTTACCTATTTCATAACGTTTAAAAGGCATACGTAAATCTTTGTTTAAGGCAATTACTTTACAAAAAGGAATAGTAAGATCATATCTTAATCCTAGTTTACGCTCTCCTTGATCTGTTAATTTATAAGTTTCATTAAGTATTTCAGCATCTTCATCATACTTATAACTAAGCAAATCATACTTATTTAATATTGGAGTTTTAATAGGCATATATCCATATACTTCAAATATAGACTTTAATGTATTTGTTATTTTATCTCTTAATATTTGTTCTTCTGGTAAGTAATCAGTTGTTCCTTTTAAATTTTGTATTTTAATTTCTTTCATGCACATCACCTAATAATAATTATAACACGAATTAAATATAAAAAAAAGAATTTTGCATAATCAATGTCTATTCGCCATTATACATTTTTCTTTTCTCTTTAACACTTTCACAAACAGGTAATGATTGATTTAAGCAAGGCTTAGACATTTGTGAATAAACACTAGATAATCTTATAATAGAAGTAGTCTCGTTATCTACTAGTTCTAATCTTCTATTCATTTCTCTTACATTTCTTATATTATCTATTTTTATAAGTTTATGAAGAATATAAGCATCAATCATAGATAAATTATAATAAATATCATCCTGTATTTCAGTATCAATCAATCCACGTAATTCTTTATCAGATAACTGTTCTAATCTTTTTACTTTATCGTTAGCTTCTTTTAGTTCATCAGAATTTAACTTCTTAAGCATTATATTTTCAATAGAATTGCTCATATAATCATATACTTTATAAAATTCTTCTTTAGTACAATTTTGATTTACATACTTATTTATTAAAACAAGAATATATTTTTCATTTTCTGTAGAGTTATATGATAACCACTTAATCCATTCTTTAATTCCAATGCCATAAATAATACCCTTTTCAATAATAGGACTTTTACCATATATTTCAAAACTTGCATCAACAATTTCTTCTAAAAAACTATCTTTCATATATCTTCTTTTTAACCTTTCCTTCTTTTCTTGATGGTTTAAATGCATCAAGATTAATTTGTATACCCTTTTTTAATATCGAAATTTTCTTATCACTACCAAACTTATTAATAGCATCCCTATATGGTTTCATTTCATTGTATAATTTAGTTTGACCAATTATATATTTTTCTTTATCAGTTTCTTTATTACACCATCCGATAATCTTACTGCTAGTAGTTGGAACAAGACCAAACTGATAACACTTATCGTCTAATATTTTTTTATTAAATATAACATTTTTTATATAATTGATATCATAATCAGTTAATTCATCATTAAAACCCATCTTTTTAAGAAACAAACCTATATTTTGAGAATTAATGACAACAACCTTAGGATCAAAACACCAGTGTTTATTCTCATCTAATAACATACTCCAGTAAATATCATTATTGGTATGATTTAAAACTGCATACTTAGGCGATTCATATAACAAGTCATTACACAAACCATCTTTATCTATTGTAAAAATAATACTTCTATATTGTTCATAGTCTATTGGTATATATTTGTCTTTGACATTAGTATCATCATTTTTTTTAAGAGTATATACTCTAGCTATCTTTCCTACATAAATTAAATCTCTATCTATCATTTTATAACTCACAATTAAAACCTCCCACAAAATATTATATCAACAAAAAGAAAATATAAATAAATTATACTTTATATCTCTTGCATTACAACAATTATCATTGGTTTACACTCAGTTTCATTATAGAAAAACTTTCCTAATTTATCACGTATACCATATTTAACTTTATTATAATCAACATAGTATCCTTTAATATTATCCTTTAATATTTTAAGTGATATTTGCTCTGCTTCTTTAATTAAATCAATATTATCTTTAACAAAGACAAATCCCTTTGTAACTATAATTGGGTTTGCAAGTATTCTCTTTGTTACTTTATCAACTGTAGCGGTAACTATTACAATACCATTATCAGATAATATTTCTCTATCTTTTAATACTAAATCACCAATATCAGTTGTATCCTTACCATCAATAAATACATCATCTACTTTAATATGATCTACACTATCTACTAGTTTACCATCTATAAAAGTAGTAACTTGTCCATTTAATCTAAGTAATGTATTAGAATCATTATATCCTATTAATTTTGCAGCGTTGACTGCTTCTACTTGACATCTATATTCACCATTTACTGGCATAAAGTATTTTGGTTGCATTAAATTAATCATCATAAGTATATCTTCCCTTGATGCGTGAGGTGATAAGAACTTCTTAGATAATATAATTAACTTAGAACCTACTTTTGCAATATCATCAAATACTTTAGTTGATGTAAGTTCAATGCCTTCATATATAGGAGATGCAATTACTACTGTATCTTCTTCTTTTAAAGTAATAAACTTATCTGAATTTCTTAATATTCTTTTAAGTGATGAATAAGGTCTTTCTTTTTCATTTGATATAATCACAACTATTCCCTCGTCATTTACGTGATGTATATTCTTAATACGTTTCTTATCAAATTTAATTAATCCCATATCAATAGATTTAGATATAATATTTTCTAAATTCTTACCCATTATAACAACATTACGATCAGAATTTGTAACAGAATCTAATAACTCTTGAATACGATATATTTGTGAACCAAAGATATTTATAAGTATTCTACCCGGTGTTTTAAGTAGGGTCTCTGTAAATAATTCTCCTGCTAAATGTTTAGGAGATGTAAAGCCTAAGTTATTTGAGTATAAACACTCACTCATTAGGCATAAAACTCCTTGTTTTCCAACGTATGCAAGTTTACCAATATCTGTTTTATAAGGGCCTGTCATCGTTGGATCAAATACATAGTTGCCCGTAAACACGATTGCTCCATCCTTTGTATTTAATACGTAAAGGTAAGAATCTGGTAAAGCATGTGAAACTTGAATTGGAAAAATATTATTTTCCCCAAAACTAACTTGCCTATGAGCAGTAAGTTCAATTAAATTTGCACTTACTTTTTCTTCTTCTAAATCTTGTTTAATAATCTCTAAAGTATATTTACCACCATATATTTTAATATCAGGTATATAAGATAATAAATCTATAATTGCACCCATTTGATCATCATGACCATGTGTTATAAATAAACCAACTATTCTATCTTTATTCTCCACTAAGTAATCAAAATTAGGAATAATATAGTCTATACCTAGTAAATCATCTGATGCGTACTTTAATCCTGCTTCAAAGATAAATATATCATTGTTTACTTCTACAATATACATGTTTTTACCCTTTTCATTCATACCACCTAAAGCACATATTTTAATTTTACTCATATTACGCCTCCTTTCTTTTAGACTTTACAATTATATCACTTATTATATCTAAAATCAAACCATATCATTATCATTATATGGTGTTTCTGTAAACTTACGTGATAATACTAATACCTTATTATCTGTATACATATTATCCTTTAAATACTGTCTTAAAAAGTATATTTTATCGAGGTTATTATCAAAAATTAAATCAGCAAATTCTAATAATCCATCTATATCAATCGAACGATAATACTTATAATTGCTAAGGTTCATTATATTCTTGCTTATTCTATTTTCTACTAGTTCTAAATTAAAATTATCACTATTACAATATTTCATCATCTTAACTATTATATTAAGATTATTCTGCCATATAACTGGATCTAATGTTCCATTAGGCGCACGATACTCAAACGTATTATTTACATATTCCTCTCCTAAATATGATGCATTAGATAAATTTATAAACTGATTTTTTTCAAAGTATCCTGATAATATATTAATAATATCTTTAATTTCATATTTAGTATGGCGATATAATTCAAAATGAAGATAAACATCATACCAATCATTTGCAACTGGCGGTGCGTAAATATGCATAGATAGTCGCTCATTAATAAAATTACCATAAAAAAATCTAGCAAGTATATTCTCATAAGCTATAATCATTGCCGTAAAATTAGAAACACTAGTCATATTATTATTAAGTATCTGAGCACCAATATGAATGTGAGCACCACTATTATTACCAATATAACCACTTTTCTTAATTATATAACACAAGTCCTTTATTCTATTCCAGTTAATATTAGAAATATTTAGTATTGGAGTACATATTTCACCTATATTTTGAAAATCATCAACTAAACAATCATCTCCGTCTTTATATAGTTTATAATCTTCTTTTAAATACCCCATATTAGTCATTCCTCTCCTTATTAATGTTTCATCATAATCTTCAAATTCAAATTCAAATCCAGCAGTATCATTAGGATATTTACCTATAGTATCTCTTAATTCTAAATAATACTTATCTAAAGCATTGATAATATTATTTATATCACTACTTGATAATTTTGATAACATTACATTTTCATTAGGATTAAGTATTTTAAATATATCATAGTTATTATTCACACTTACACCTCTAATTTAATCTTAGTAAATTGTTTTGCAGGTTTTAAATATTTACTAGTAGTTTCTTCCATATTTTTTAAATACTGCCTTAAAAAGTAAACTTTATCAATATTTTTATCAAATATTAAATCAGCAAACTCTATCGCACCAGCAGAATCTATCATACGGTAATAATCAAGATTATTAAAATTATTTTTATTAACCTCTATTCTAGATAAAACAGTATCATAATCAAATGAATCACTATTACAATACTTAATAAAATGATTGACTAAATTATAATTATTCTGCCATATAATTGAATTTAATGTATAGTTAAACATTCTAAATTCTATTGTATTTTTATCTTTTATTTCATCTAATGATTTAACATTAGTTAAATTAATTCCCATATTTTTATCATTGCATGATAACCATTTAATCATTTCAAAACTACTTAAATAGTTATAATTATTAAATACATTAAACATCTCATACCATGATTTAGAACATGGTCTTGCATACATTTCTATTCTAGGCCTTTCATTTAAAAACTCTCCATAAGCAAATCTATATAATATATTTTCATAAGCACATAATAGAAGTATTAATCTAGTAATAACTTCTTTAGTATTATTTAGTGTATGTGCACCCACGTGAATATGAGATGAAGCATGAGCTCCAACCTTAGAATTATCCTTAATAATATCACATATATAACTAATTTCTTCAAAATTAACATTATCCTTATTAAGTATAGGCGTTACTACTTCATATCCTCTATATAAACTGTTATCTGGTTTTATAACATATTTAGATAAATCAAAACCATACTTATTCATCAATTCATATACTTTATTATACTTAAATACTTCTGCTTCCATCTCAAAGCCAAATGTCTCATTATTATTAATATTAATAGAATTTCTAAGTTCTAGATAATACTCATTAATATAATTTATTAATTCATTCTTACTATTTTTGGATAAATCACTTATTTTACAATTATTATTGCAACATAGTAATTCAAATATTTTATAATTATTCATATACAACCCCACCAAACAAGGTAATATATTACCAAAAAATATTAAACATGTCAAAAAAGAGACCGAAGTCTCTATCTATATTAACGCTAACAAATGTTAGTTAGCGGACACTTTTGCAAGTATTAAAACCATGTAACTTCAATAGTTTTAATACTTGAATCTGATGTCTCAATAATTATTATTAGTAATCTACTTATAGTATATACAAATATTTAATAAGTATTCCTAAAATATAATATGTGATTTGTTAATATGTGTTACTTATAACTATATTCGATTAGTTCTTCATCGTCTGTTCTATGTATTTTTAAACTGTTTAATACTTGTTTATTTTGATACATGAATAATACTTTATTTTCTTTTTATCTAATACTTTTATTAATTCTTGTTCTAAATCATTAAATTCACCACAATTAAATATTACTTTTTCTACTTTGAAATTATTAACTAAATTAGTAGCTTCACCCATATGATCATAGTCTCCGTGTGGTGATTGTCAAAAAGTAAGTCGAATTATTATAAAAAAAGCATCTTTTGATGCTATAATTATTATTTCCTAGCCTTACTATAATAACAATTTATTCGGTATATTAATTTTTCAGGTGTTTCACTCCTATCATAATTAGGAGGATAAAATCCTAGATTACCATTTAATATGTTTAAAGCTGGAACAATATGTTCTTCTTGTAATCCACGATATAAATCTAAATACACTTGATGTTCTTGAAATTCTTCTCCTATCAATTCATCGTCGAGAATAACGTATTGTTCAATTTGATGTTCTTCAATATATTTTTCTATTTCTAAAGTTCTGTTTGCATCAACAAATGGTGTCAAATCATATATTTGCATACCTAATTCATTTAGAAATTTAACATAGTTATTATAAAAAGTTGATTTATAATAATCTACTTTATCAGAGCGCTGTAAACAATATTTATTACTTGTAGTAGCAATAATCTTTGCGTTAGAAATATCAACAATCTTTTTTAATATCATTGCATTTTCTATAGATACTCCGTCAATTTGATACCAGTTGTTAATTACACCATCAAAATCTAAAAAAATGCATTTCATAAAAATCAACCTCACAACATATTATATCACACTAATTCATATTCTCTAGAAATTATCCTATCATCTGAACAATATTTAATAACATACTCATTATCTTGTTTACAAATAATTATACCTACTGTATCATTTTCTTCAATTGTTTTTATATTCTTATCTATAAAATTCATATATGTCATAATTTGTCCCGTATGTTCTTTTTTCAGTTCTGTTACCTTTAATTCTATTACTACATAACATTTATATTTAATATTATAAAGGAGCAAGTCAATATAATTATATCGATTACCTATTTTAATAGGATGTTCACTTTTAATAAATGTGAATCCAATTCCTAATTCGTCTAAGAAATTTTCAATATCTTCTAAAATTAGTTTTTGTATTATCTTTTCTGAAACTATATCATACTTATTACTATTTTTAATCTTAATCGGATTCTTTACAAAATCAACTACATTAGATTCATCTTGATTTATTAATTTATTTTTAGCTTCAAGTGGTAATCTTTCATATTCGTTAGATTTTATTTTTTCTCTTAGCTGCCTAACTGATAAATTCTGCTGTTCACTAATTTTAATATAAAATACAATTTTATTAATATCATCAAATCTTAAAATTTCATCATAGTGGCTCCATGATAATTTTGCCGACAGTGTCGGCATTTTTTCTTCTGATACAAAATTATAGTATTTCAACATCCTATATAATAATCTAACACTATAATTTTTATTTAAATCATATTTTAATTTTTGTGAATACTCTTTTATTATTCCTTCGCCATAATGCTTACCTGCTTCATTTAATATTTTTCCAACATTATAGTAAGAATTTAAATCACTTCTGTTAATTGAATAGTTTTTAACTTTTCTATTAATTTCATTATTTATAAGTTCATTTTTTATCTCATTATAATAATTCATATCTACTCCTTCCTATGGACTACATGTTTCAATCTTTAATTTATTGTTTTTAATCTTAAACATAATGCTTCCATCTATATCTGTTCTATATATTTTTGAATCTTTCAAGTTTTCTAATACTTCTTTATTTGGGTGACCATATCTATTGTTCTTACCAACACTAATAATGGAATATTTTGGTTTTATTTCATTAATAAAATCTTTCCCACTACTTGTCTTAGATCCATGATGGCCTACTTTTAACACATCTATATTCGGTAAACTATACTTATCCATTATTTCTTTTTCAGTAGTTACTCCTGCATCTCCCATAAACATAAATTTATAACCATTTAGTTCTGTATAAATAACATTACTATTATCATTTTCATTATTATATTCTTTTGTTTGTAGGAAATAGATTTTATTCTTATCGACAATTAATTCTTTTATACATGAATAATATGGTATTTTCTTTTTATCTAATACTTTGATTAATCCCTTCTCTAAATCGTTAAATTCACCACAATTAAATATAACTTTATCTACCTTAAAATTATTAACTAAATTAATAGCTTCTCCCATATGATCATAGTCCCCATGGGTAATTATTATGTAATCTAACTTTCTAATCCCCCTACTTTTTAATAATGGAACAAGTACATTACTAGTTAAATCATTATTATATATTCCACCTGTATCTATCATAATATTACATTTATTGTGAGGAAATATTAATAAAGAACTGTCACCTTGTTTTACATCTAACATTACATAATTATAATTAGAATCAATTAACCTGTAATTATAATGAATAATCATTAAAACTATAAGCAACATAATATAACTGTATTTACCCTTATTAAACATATATAAAACAGTAATTATTATCATATAGTATAAAACAAACACTAAAGTATTAATATGACATAAAGTAATTTGAAATAATTTAATACTTGATAGTATTATAGATAGTTTTTCTAACAAATAGATAAATATATTTAATACATTACCCATACAAGGAATAATAAATACAATTATACTTAAAGGAAATATTATTAAACTAACTAATGGTACAAAGATAATATTAAGTATTACTCCAAGTATATTAACACTAAAATAATTATTAATCATAACTGGTATTGTTACTATGAATGCAATAAATGATGTTATAAGTATTTTAATAAAGTAATTACTAAATCTATTTATTAATCTTCTATTGAGAACAAGCGCAATAGTAACTAAATAAGTAAATATAAATGATATATTATATAGATTATAAGGATTAATTATTAGTGAAATACAAAGTAATAATAAAAGTATCTTTAATGTAGATAATCTAAGCTTATACTTTTTATTAAGTAATAATAGTATATATAATAATCCTGCTCTTATAATTGATTTAGAATAATTAGTTAAGAATATATAAAACAGTATAAAGCTGATAACTATTAATTTATTCTTAATTTTAAACTTATGTAATATAAACTCTAATACCAATACAATTAATCCAATATGCATACCTGATACAGCAAATAAATGACTAACCCCATTTACCTGATAACTATTAAGTATATTATCATCTAGTTTAGAATTATCTCCTAATATAAAAGTATTTAAATAAGGATTATCTATCTTATTAATTCTCTTAATAATATTTCTTTTTACTTTATAAAATATATTACCTCTATTTAAAATCCATAATCTATCTAATTTCATTATAAAATGCGTATTCATAGATAATAGATACTTTCTATAGTTAAATAAGTAGAAATTACTATTATTGTTAGGTATATCAATAGTACCTTCTACTTTAACTTTAGCACCAATACTTATACTTACTTTATCATAATCATATACTAATACATTCTCAAAGATATTTGTTCTAACTTCTATAATATTCATAGTATCTTTATATTTAATATTAGTAACAATACCAGTAATATACTTACTATTAACATTATATTTAGTTAAATAAAGCTCATGCTTTAGTATTATAAATGAGTAAATAACTGTAAATAGAATTAAGATTAAATAAAAAAGTTTAGATCGTAAGATAATCTTTAATCTTATCAAATATACTATCTCCAATACCTGTTACATTCTTAATATCTTCAACTTTCGAAAAACTACCTATACTATTGCGATATTCAATAATACTTTTAGCTTTAGCCTCACCGATACCAGATAGTTTCATGAAATCTTCTACAGTTGCAGTATTAATATTAATGATAGTACTATTAGTATCCTCTGAATTACTATTATCATCAAATGTAACAACATTAGTAGCGCATGCAGAATTATTATCAGTAGTGCAGTAATCAATCTTCTCTTCATAACTTTTCTTATTATTTTCTAACTCTTCACGAGAGTAGATAATAATTACATCTTCATCAGATACTTTCTTACTTAAATTAATATTATCAGTATCAGCATCCTCGGTAACCCCGCCAGCAATATTAATTATATCAATTACCCTAGAATTACTATCTACTTCATAAACATCAGGTGATACTACACTCCCTTTAATATCAACTTTGATTCTAGTAACTTCATCCTTAGTATCTTTAGTCTCTTTTTTCTTAGGTGTAACACCATCATTACTAGATTTTTTAACTGCGCTTGATTCCGATGACGATGCCTCTACTATATCATTACTATTGTTCATAATAATGAAGCCTACAATTAAAATTATAATAACGAGTGTAAATACAACAAATTTCTTCATATATCTTATCCCTCCTATATATATTATTAGTTAAAACCTTTAAATTTCCTTCTTTTTTTGACAAATTTCTTCATTTTTTGCAATTATCTTACTTAAATCAACTAGGAGTATATATATTGTTAATTTTTAATTTATTATAACCAGATGTTTTAAAATTATTTTATCCTAAAAAAGTTATACAGAATTACATGATTTAAACAAATTATAATTATTTTATCTAACTTTTCTAAATTATTTTATTC
>Ga0256407_10005098_pt1 | contig 21379 bp, 12 predicted proteins | sample RumenRJG_04DNA_FD_193489 | JGI IMG/M metagenome (GOLD analysis project Ga0256407, IMG submission 193489) | Bovine rumen microbial communities from Lethbridge, Alberta, Canada - RJG_04 | ecosystem: Host-associated > Mammals > Digestive system > Stomach > Rumen | place: Canada: Alberta... | reverse complement strand
TGTTCGGTTGATAATACTGATTATTAAAACGGATACCAGTGTCATAGTTTACTGCTGTTAACTCATCAATATGATTAACAATATGTCGGATTGTATTTTGACTAATGGACTGAAGCTTACTAAAAGAATCAACTCTCTCCGTTTTTTCAAGTTTTCCGTATGGATTTGTTTTCATATACTGATAAGATTGCCTATAGACGTCCACTGTTCTTCTCAAGAAAGCTATTTTTGCCTCAAGAGATTTTATTTCATTATCTTGAATACCCACACTTTTCAAAGAATGTTTGTGTTCTTCATAAAGGTATTCTTCACAATTATCATAGATAAACTGAACCATATTAAGTACATTGTCATTAATAGCTGTGTTTGATACCATCACAGCTATACTTTCAGAATAGTAAAATGTATTGGTCATTTCCATTTCTATCTTTACTGCTCCAAAGCAGTGCAAAAATGGTTTATTTTCGCACTGCCTAAGCTTAAAAGTAATACTATCTGTGGAAGTACTACATAATTGAATGTCATAAACTTCATCATTAATAAAAACTTTTAGAGGTATATCAGTAGTTCCCAATAATGTAAATTCATAAATGTTGTCATTATAAACGAATTTTTTTCCTGTGGGTATCTCCAAGAAATTATCAGCATTTTCGGTTGTCAAAACAACATTTATATCTCCCTGATAAGACGAATGAAGTATCATATTTAAGGTATCCAAAGAGATTCCCTCCTTAGATCAAATACTGACAGTAGCCCATATTATTTTCTTGATATTCTACAATTTTTGCTATGGCTTTTTCTGTCATTTTAAGATTATATTCTCTACATAAATCTCTTAAGGATTCAAAAAATCGTTTATATAAAGAATAATAGCCATTTATTTTGGGCAATAATTTTTGAACAACAGCAAAATCAAGAGCTTTTTCTCTTGCGAGTACATCAGTTTCATCTTTCATAATGCTTTGTGCAACTTTCACATACCTTTTAATTCCTTTTTCTATTCTCGGACTTACTGTCATTCCGTAATCATTAAATAGTTTAAAAATGTCCTTAATTGCTTTTTGTGTAACCGAATTAAGTTCTGTTTGTTTATCAAAGGCTTCAACAAAATTTTTCCAAGTTATTATTTCAAACTGTTTGTTTTCTGGTGGTAATTCTGTTTTTAAATCTACTATTGGAAGATTAATTATACAAGCCCTATCAATCAATCTTGGTGATAATGTTTCTGTAGTTTGATCTGTATTTATTGTAGCAATAAATCTAAGAGTTTCGGGAACGAAAACTTCCTGATCAGTTCCTATATTCAAATAGGCATCATTTTTGGAAGATCTGTCTGTGAGACGCATAAAGTCAGCCCAATAATACTCTATAGGGCTGAGATTCGCCTCATCAAGCATAATAACAAACGGATATTTAGATTCGTTTTTCTCAATATCAAGCACTTTTAAAGCAGAATATATCCTGCTATTGCTTTTGTCATATTTCCTTGTCAGTGGGTTATAATATCCGATAAAATCTCTCTTTGATGACCAACCTCTCTCAACAGAAACAGATACAAAACGATCATATTTTGCCCCATAGTTTATTAGCCCAAGCGTTTCAGAAATAATATTACACATAGAAGTTTTGCCAGTACCTGGTTTGCCTGAAAAAATAGTTATAAAATTTTGTGCGATATTTATATATATATTAACAATTTCGTTTCTACTGTAATTTCTTCTTGCTTTTACATAATCTACTACATAGTCTATTAATTTTTCTCCACAAAGAGATGATGGTGTAATCAAAGATAATTCGTCTACAATTTTTTGGTAATCATCGGTTTCCCTTTGAGTTTCCCAGGAAGCAGCTTCGCTCATCATTTTACTTGAAATATAAGGATCAAAAGCCAAAGTTGCCATCTTTTCAGATTCGGCTTTGATTACTTTTCCTATGTTTTCTTGTACTGATTCTAGTTTTCTTTCATATTCTTTGCTTTTGCCAAGAAGGTATTCGTTATTGTTTTCTAATTTTTTTCTTTTTTCCTCTAATTCTTCAATACTTCTCGACAAACGGATATGGGATTCATATTCAGTTACTTTATCTTGTAATTTTTTGATTGTCGCATTTTTCTCTTCAATTTCCTCAGTAGTAACTTTAGTATCAGATTTTTCTCTGAATCCAGCAATTTTATTTTGCAGTTGTTCGATTCTTTTATTTAACTCTAAAATTTCATTGGCTGATTTTTCAGCATTACTTCTTGCTTTGGTGTTCTCTTGTTCCAAATCTTTATATAGCTGCGATTCTTTTATTATCTTTTCAAGCACCTCCGAAGATTCGCTTCTGTAAAATTCAAGTAAAGTTTCAAATACCTCTCGTTTTTTTTCTTCAAATCCTTTAATACTTTTGATAATTTCCTGTAACCGATTGATTCGACTGTCAATTATTTCTTTAGGAACTTTAGCAAAAAATGGAGAGTTATTGCATTGATGAATAAATTCATCGGGATTACTACCTGCCATTTTTATGGATATATTATCTGCAATTTTTCCCAGTAACACTTCATCTGGGATAATATCTTCTGGGATAGGCAAATCTACTGTTGTAAAAGCAAATGCTGAAGAATATGTATATATTTCAAAATATGATTGTTTTTCAAATTTAATAATTTTTATAGCACTATCAGGGAAATAATTTACAATGTAATGATTTTCTATCGCATCTGTCTTCAGATAGTATTTGCCATCTATAGCCCTAAAATGTGCGGTAAACGGACCATAATACTTTTCTTTATAATGAAGCAATACCTTTTCGCTATCAACAATGAATTTTTCGGATTTTTCATCAAGGAATATACTACCATCTATAAACATCTTAGGAGTAATTTCCTCATCTTCACTTGTGACTATTTTGTATATACGAAACTCACAAGCAAGATGTATTGTTTGACATATTTCACTACCATTTTGTACTATTTTCTGCAAATCTATCTTTTTTTGATAGTCTTCATTAGCGTTTGGTTCTAAATCTTCGTTATTAAGCTCAACAACAAACAAATTTTTAACATGTTTATCACTATCCAAATCGGTAGAAATATCTTCTTCCAAAAATTTTCTTGATTCACTTGTGGAAAACGTAGTGCCAAGGTTTATGCCACCATTAGCAGGATAGTTCGATTTTAATTCTTCAATCGGTATCTCTATAATATCATCATCAATTAACTCATACTGCGGAAAAAAATTGTAATATGTATTTCTCCGTTCTATACGACCTAAAAGTTTCATTTTATGCACCCTTTTTCCTGAATTTAAAAATTCTTTATCTGAAGTAACTATTTCAGTCTTTTCTATATTATCAGTAACATTAACTACCTGAACGCTTTGAATTTCCATAGCATTTTCATCAGTTTCATTTTCTTGCTTGTCCATCCTGAAACCATCCAATGGCTTTCCATTTAATATTTTATCAAACAATTTTGAATTCACAAAAGTCTTAAAATATTTAATATCATTTGACGATCCGCTTTCGTCGTCTTCATAACACCATCTAAAGAAGAATATTGTATAAGCAATTTTGTTGTTGTCATTTATACCAGAGATTATCTCTTCATATGATGTTTTTTTCAAATCAAATGGTACAGAATCCCTTACAACATTATATGCTGTATCACAAAACATTTTCCTTAACGGAGAATTGAACAGGAACTGAACTTTGTCACTATTTGTTTTATTCTTTGCAAGTTTTCTCTTTATATCTCGGTTAGGAATTTGTATCTGACTTAATATATCATTAATCAACTTATCTGGCAAAGATTGGTAAAATCTAATTACCTTATTGAAAGTATTATCTAATGTACCCATATTATAATCTCCTCGCTTAAAAGGGAATAAATCTAAAAACCTATTTGGCATCTACCCTGTAAGATTTCTTCTATGTTTTCTCCGAAATATACTTTGACGGGATATCGATAAGTAAATTTGTTCATATGCTTTCTTTTTTACTTTAACATTCAAGTTATTTTAGCCATTCCGATACAACTTTTTGAGAATAATTTTCTGTCGTCGACATTTCCAAAGGTAAACTGTCAACTATATTGGTTACTTCATTACTTTGTTCATTAAAGCATCATAGCCGTCTACGACATCATAAACCACATTGTTTCCGCTGATTGTTCTGAAATGTTCTCTTGCACATTCTATTTTTGCCCGTTCAATCTGCCGTAATTCCATTGTGTCCATACTGCCCTTTGTTTCGGCAACAAAGTAAATATGCTTTACCGTTCCCTCATAAAAGGCTATTGCCCAGTCGGGATTGTAATTTCCTACGGGTGTCGAAATGTAAAAACCGTCGGGGAGCTTGACATATACCGCTATATCTTCGTTGGTTTCTAAGTTTTCGGCAAAGGTGCGTTCGTTTTTGGAATCGTATATCAAATGGTCGTAAAGATTTTTTTCTGTTCGGATAGCATTAATGTCCAGCCGTCCTTTGAGTTCGTGTTCGGTGAAAATAGTTGTTTCATAGGTCTTGTCGATAATATCATAGGTGATATGTTCAATGACGGCGGTAGCTTTTTCGTTGTTGATTAACTCGCTGACTTTGATAATAAATTCTTCGGGGTTATACCTGAACTGTTCAAACACATTCTTATCTATGCTTTTCAAAATTTTGACAATCGTTTTTCGGGTAAGCTGTGTTCTTTCTACCAACTGTCCGACAAGGTCATATTTTACGGCTTTGCTTACGGCTATGGCGGTATGTTCATCAACTATACCTGTCTTTTCTTTTCTGAATGAATTTCCTGAAAGCATTTCTTCTTTGGAACGGATATTCTGCATTGAACCTGTTTCCACATGGTAGAAAATTTTAGGGATTAACAGATTGCTTTCCAAAGACCGTACAGCTTTTCCGATAAGTTCATCGGAGTCAAAATGAACGCTGTATACGGATTTCTTATTGATGTTTTCCCATAACTTTTTAAATTCGGGCATAGCCATTTTTTCTCTGTCGAGGGTAACGGATATATTATCTTTGTCCGCTTTTTCTATATGGATTGCGTGTTCACTGTAAACGCTGTCAAGTATCTGAATAATACTGCTTTCCATACCTTTGACTTCTTCGGGCATAATCAGAGTGTTATTTTTCTTATCTTCGTAATATTTTTCGGTAAGCGTTCCTTTTTTGTCGATATACTGATTAATGATAAGGTCATAACGGATAGTCTGTGCAAGGTCGGTATCAATGACCAGCGGATTACCGTTGCTGTCGGTAATCTTTCTGTTGATGAACAGTTCATCGGTAACGGCTGTGGGACGGTTGCCTATGGTTTCGGCAAATTCGTTCTGTAAGGCTTTGGCAAAACTGTCATAACTTTCGCTCGCTATGATGGTCAGCACATTGATATTATGCACATCTTTTCCTAAAACACCTGCGTCCTGTCTTTCGCCGTCCTGATTGACACAAAGTCTTAATCCTCTGCCGACTTCCTGTCTTTTCCGTATGTCGCTTGAACTCTGTTTCAGGGTGCAAATCTGAAAAACATTGGGATTATCCCAACCCTCTCTGAGTGCCGAATGCGAAAAGATAAAGCGTACAGGGGATTTTTTCGGATTTCTGTCAAGCAAGAGTTCTTTGTTTTTCATAATAAGGTCGTATGCGTCAATATCGTCAGATGTTCTGCTTTTCCTGTCGGAAAGTCTGCTGTTGGTCATACGCCCTTTCTTGTCTACGGAAAAATAGCCTGCATGGGTGTTCTGTGCCGAAATTTCATCAAGATACTGTACATAATCTTCTTCGTCAAACGAAAGCTGTAAATTGCCGACAATGTCGTTATATTCTTCTTCAAAAATATCGGCGAAAATACCGTTGAAAGCGTTGTTGTTTTCGTCATAGCATCTGTAATGTTCCACTTCGTCAATGAAAAACAAGGACAATACTTTTATGCCTTTTTTGAAAAGCTGTCTTTCACGCTGAATGTGGGATAAAATAGTTTCCCGTATCTGTATTCTGCGGAGCTGAAGTTCGTTGACTTTTCCTATCACATCGCCGACATAGAGTTTTATGCCGTTGATAAACTCTATAGAGTTATCCCGTCCGTCTATAAATTTCACTACGAAATTATCCCGATATTCGTCAAGAAAATTGGAATGGTCATAGAGATTATAACCGATATCAACTTTTCGGCTGACCTGCCGTATACCGCTTTTGCCCTTGTAGTCAAAGTAAATCGTTGCGGTGGGGTCTTTTCTGGAAAGATTGACACTTTCCAGATGTACAAAACTTTCGGTAGCACTTGCACCGCTTTCGGAAATGCCTTTGACGGCAATTTTCTTGACAAGCTGTTTGTTGTAAGCGTCCATCGTATCAAGACGGTAAATCATATTGTAGATACTGTCAGGTCTGTGCGTGGCGGAATAACGCAAAGTCATCAGCGGACGAAATTCCTTTAACCGTTCTTTTGTCTGCTTGCCCTCAACAGACTGCGGTTCGTCTATAATGACAATCGGGTTTGTTCGGGCAATAATATCAATCGGTCTGCGACTGCGAAATTCATCAAGTTTCATATAGATACGCCTTGCATCTTTGCCTTTGGCATTGAATGCCTGTGCGTTAATTATCATCACATTGATGGAATTATCAGACGCAAAGCGGTCAATTTCGGTAAGCTGTGCGGAATTGTAGATAAAGAAACGGATTTTTTTGCCGTATTCTTCGGCGAAATGTTCCTGCGTACTCTGGAAAGATTTGTACACACCCTCACGGATAGCAATACTCGGCACAACGATAATGAATTTTGTCCAGCCGTAATGTTTGTTGAGTTCGTACATTGTTTTTATATAAGTATATGTTTTTCCTACACCCGTTTCCATTTCGATAGTCAGATTATATTTTCCCTCTAATTTTTTAGACGGTTCAATCTGACTGTCACGCTGAATTTTCTGTATTCTTTCCAAAATCACGCTGTCCGTCAGTTGTGGAATGACGGGTGCATTAGACCAACCTGTAAAATCTTCTTTATCGGTAAGGGAAAGCTGTTCAAATTCAAGAAAATCCCCTCTGTCAATCATATAGGACGGTGTAAGATAAGGCTGTCCTGCAAAAACATCAACAACCGCTTTTGCACAATCTGACTGAAATTTCTGATGTTTGTATTTCAGTTTCACTTTTTCACACTCTCCTCTTTTATCTTGTCTTGTCGGGGAGTTCCTCCCCGAACCCCTGAGTTAAGGGCGTTGCCCTTAACAATCCCACAAACTTTTTGAAAAAAGTTTGACAAAAACTTTTAAGGCTCACTTCGTTCGGATTGTTTATCTGAGGTCTGGCGGTGACAATTAAAAGTTTCGGTCAAGCCTTTTCAAAGGCTTGTGGGGTCGAGGGGCAAAGCCCCTCGTGGGATTTTAAAGGGCAACGCCCTTTAATCGGCTAAAAATTCAAACAAAATTTGCGTATGCAAATTTTGACATCATTATATCACTTTAAATTCTATCTCAGGGGCTAATAATTTAAACCTCTCCACTACACTGAGTTTATCGCAATCGTTTTTAAAGCAACTGTCACGGAATAATACCCTCATCGGTTCTCGCCTGATAATTTCATCAATCATTGTTTCGGTAATATTTTCTTCAAAACAAGCCATTAACTCACCGTTTGCATAGGTGTATACCTTGTGTCCGTCAATGATTTCGCACTTGTAGGGCATATCCAGAGTAAGTCCCCAGTCCAGCACACACCCGAACAGTAAATCAAGGTCGTTTCTGTCGGGTTTTATATTGCTCTCAAAAAGCAAATTCTGACTTATCTCAAACGGGGAATAATATATATCTTCCATATTTGTGCTGTCTACTTTGAAAACACGGAAACCTGTATCAAGGTCTTTGACAAGCAACGGGTTTTCTTCTTTGATTTTCTTTCCTGCCCTGCGTATTCTCTCTTTGCCTATTTCACATATATTTTTATAGCCTGCCTTATACGCTTCACTTTTAGGGTCTGTTTTTTCGGGCAACTGTACCATAATAAATTTACGCTTTCCTCCGTCCTCGGCGTTTAACTGCATTACTGCATGGGCGGTTGTTCCACTTCCGCTGAAAAAATCCATAACTATAAAACTATTTCCTAAATAAGAAATAATTTTTTTTATCAAACTAACAGGCTTTACTGTATCAAATCCTATAGGGGTATTAAAAATAGAATTTAACTCTTCTTTTCCATTTTGAGCTGTTCCTACACTTTCAGATAAAAATAATGACCAAAAAGGGGTGAACTGTTTTTTATCGACTTCATCTTGAGGATATACGGCTTTTTTCACGATCCCATCAACTATTTCTAATCTTCCTTCTTTTTCAAGTTGTCTTGCTGTTTCTTCTCCAATTTGCCACCTTTTTCCTTCTCTTGGATATTGTCCTAAAATTTGAAATTTCATTGAAGGTCTACTATAATTTCCTGCGTCTGACTTTTCAATTATTTCAAATCTACACTTACCAAATTTCCCGTTATGCGGATAGGACAAACTATTTGTTACTTCTTCTAAATGAAAACCTGATATTTTTGCTTTATTTTTTCCGTATAACAATATTGTTTCTGTTTTTTTCTGTAATCCAAATTTAGCAGAACCTGCGTTTGTAGGTTGAGTTGTCGCTTCCCATATTATATCTCCAAAAAAGTTATGTTCTCCCAGTATTTCATCACATATATGTCTAATATTATGATATTCTCTTTCATCAATCGAAACGAAAATAACGCCGTCCTCACTTAACAGCGTCCTTGCTAAAAGCAAGCGTGAATATATCATACTGCACCAGTCAGAATGAAATTGTCCGTTAGTATCGGTATTTTTATACATTCTTTCGTCATAGTCGTCTGTGTAACCTGTGCCGTCCTCATAGTCGTCTGTGTCCATTCTGAATGTGTCGTTATAAATAAAGTCGTTCCCTGTATTGTACGGCGGGTCTATGTATATCATCTTCACTTTGTTCAGATAGTTTTCCTGCAATAACTTCAATACCTCTAAATTGTCACCCTCTATATACAGATTTCCTGTATTATCCCAGTCTGCACTTTCTTCCGGACAAGGGCGTAAGGTCTTTCTTATCGGCGTGTACGCTTCCTTTACCGCTGACTGCTTCCCTACCCATGTGAACTCGTATACCTCATCTTCATCTGCCAGCGTTCCGCTTAACAGTTCCTGTAACTTCCCGAAATTTATTCCTTTCGTAATGTTGCCGTCTTTGTCCTTTCTCTCCGTTACGCAACTCGGAAATATCTTCCCTATCTCCTCTATGTTACGCTGTATCATGTCAGGACTTTCCATTCTTAACTTCTCCAATGTCATTTTCCTTTCTTTGAATATCTTTTTCTTAATTCTTCTACTCTTCTATTTCTATCTATATTGTCAAGTTCCAAATATGCTAAAAGTATCATTTGATAGAGTTCATCATACCAATTTTCTAACTCTTCATCTGTCATTTGAGCAACTACTTCATTATAACATTTATCTCCCTCAGTACAGTTGTTATGTCGTAAATTCATATTATTCAACAAAGAAAATATATTAGTCGCTAAATCCTTGTCTTTCTGGTCTAATAGTTTTCGTTTGCTTTCTAAATCATTAGCAAACTTCAACAGTATAGTCTTCTTTTTTTCTATATCACCTTTTAAACTATGATGATTATATCGTATAACATCCATTGAAAGATTATCGTCTACTATTTCAGCAACTGATGTTACTTCAGGTTTATCTTCTATAACTAATGCTTTTTCTTCTTTTTCGTCATAATAAATTTTATGATTTAATTGTGCCAAAACCTTAAACATAATATCGTGTAATGTTGTAAAATTATTATAGTATTTATATTCAGAATCTTCATTTAAATATTTGTCTGCAATTTTCCATAAATTATAAAATAATTCTACTCTATTTAAATAGTCATTAATATCACTAAAATTTAAGCCTAATGTATCGATAAAATCTTGTAAATCTATAAAATACTTGCCATAAGACCAATTTTTAAAACAATATTCATCTACAAACTCCACCAATGAATAATTTTCAATACCATTAGATATGGATAGCATTTTTGACAATTTATCTATTCTTTTTATATCATCTTCTATATCATTGTTTTCGGCTATAATTTCAAAAATATTTTTTCGTGCCAATTATAATACCTCCATTTTACTTGTATCATTTTGACAAGTTCATCAAAAATCAAGGGGAAAGTCTGCACTTTTCCCCTTTCTAAGTTTATAGCAAAAATTTTAATACTTTGTTAATTATGTAGAAATTGAAAATTTACTCTTTACTGTACTGATAGTTTAAAGGAGTTTTTTCATCTAAGTATACTACATATTCATCATATTTTTCTGTTGTTATTATACCGTCTGTTTTCATTTGTTCTAAACCGCTTATGATTTTTTCTTTATACTCCGGTTGAAATTCCTGACGAAATCCATATTCAAATCCCTCAATTACAGACCACGCAACTTCATCTTGTATATACAACCTTTTGAGGATTTTTTCAGCAATATCTTTTTGTATTACAAAATTCTTAAAATGTTGTATAGACATATTCCTGAGATAAGTTTCCTTTGAACAGCCACTGCCGTTGGTATCATACCAGCAAATATTTTGAGTTTCATCGTTTGTATCAGATAATTCTTTATCAAACAATTCACCAAAATACTTGACAAGTTGTTCTTTGGTAAATCCATCAATTCTCATCTTCTTGAATATTTCTGTTTCTTTCTGTTTTTTACCAACAGGCATATACATATTCCAAAAAGATTCACAGTCTTCGATTGCTTTTACCCTTGCAAAATATCTTTCTATCATGCTCTCCGACATAATCATCTTTACCTTTCTTTCTCATACTGTTTTTCTGATTTCTTCTTCTGACATTTCAACAATACTCTGTATTATGATACATTAATTTCACAAACTTATCAACTGTAATTCTGTACAAAATTTTAATATTGTTTTTCAGCACTCTTCCAGTTGCTGTATTAAAACTTTCAGTTGTGATTTCAACTCTATTTTTTTGTTGAATTGCTTTTCACGGCTGATTTTCTTCTGCAACAAGGCAATACGCTTCTCTAAATCCGCCCGTCTCTGATTGCGTTCTATTGTCGTTTTCAGCGTTTCCTCACTCTCGCTGAAAAATGCTTTGCCTGCTATCTGCCGTACAAAATTTTCATATACCGTATCTAAATTCATACCGTCAATATTTAACGGCAATTCTTCCCACATAAGCCACTCTGTCTGAAAATATCGGCTGACCTTGAATGTGCTGTTTTTTTCGTTCTGTTCCTTGTAGCCTATCCTTGCCTGATATTTCCCCTCATACTCCAGAATAAACACAATATGATACGGTATGGCTTTATCTATTTGTCGCAGTATGTTTTCATCAAATTCTTTCCCCGACAAAATTACACTGAAAATTTCTATTTCTGTCACATAACTTCCTTTTGCAATATTTACAGTAGTATCGGCTATCTTGTTCCTCCACACAACCTTTTTTATCTGACGGATAAAATTTTTCTTTAGTTCGTCTGTAATCTCCGCATTGCTGTAAAGTTTCTGTTTAGGAATGATTTTTTTGTATGCCGTACTTTTGGGAAAGTCTGTCATAATTTCACCCCTTATTTTTTATTGAGAATGCTCACTTGTCATTCCGAACGCCCACCTGTCATTCCGAACGCAGTGAGAAATCTTTTTTTATTTTTCGTCATTGTCAAAATTTGCTTACGCAAATTTTGTTTGGAATTTTTGGGAGTTTAAGGGCTTTGCCCTTAAAAATCCCACAAGGGGCTGCCGCCCCTTGACCCTGCCAACTTTTTGAAAAAAGTTGACAAAAACTTTTAATTGTCATAGCTATACAAGGGAAAATCATTTCAACCGCACAGAGGAAATTATTTTATCGACAGGAAACAAATCAGTTCAAAATCGTCAAGACCGTTGATTTCGGATAACAATGCCGTTGTTCCGCCTGATTTGAAAAGACTGTCTATGTCACAATCTTCTTTCGTGCTGATAATGGACTTTATCGCCATACTTAACAGTTCGGAAAGTTCTGCCATATTATTGCCGTCATCTGTTTCTTCGTTGAACTGTTCACAAAGTTCCATATACGGTTCGGAAACTTCTTTACAGAGTTTCCGCATAATATCCAGCAATTTTTTCGGGTCGAGATAGTCACACAGAATGTCACCGCCCTCCGAAATGTACACCATATAAAACGGGTGTATTCGGTTCAGCTGTCCGATATTGACAGCGTTGTTCTTGTTTTTCAGCACAAAGATAACACCGCTTTCAAATTCATCAGTGGCTTTCGTCACCGCATGAATACCGCACGGATTTTTCGCCAAATCTTCGTGTTCTCTGATGTACTCCAGCAGGTCAAGACGAAATTCGTTAAGTCCCAAATCCAGAATAGATACACCGCCCGTCATTTCTTCAATATCAACCACTTCATTCTGCAATTTTTCCAGTTGTTTGCGTCTGTATTCCAAATCTCCCTTTTCTTCGGGACTTAAAAGGTTATCGTCACCTGTAGAGGTCATTACAGAAATTTTCATTCTTGTTTCTACTCTTGCTTTCAGGTTGATGTATTCGTCAAGCGTCAAGTCCAGCCAGAAATTGACAAGCTGTATCTTCTCGTTGGTACTGCCGATACGGTCAATTCTTCCGAAACGCTGGATAATTCGGACAGGATTCCAGTGAATATCGTAATTTATCAGATAGTCGCAGTCCTGAAGATTTTGTCCCTCCGAAATACAGTCTGTGGCAATCAGAATATCAATATCATCTTTCTGTGCTTTCGGATTGTTTTTCAACAGAATATCTCTTTCTTTTGAAACGGGAGAAAAATTCATCAGAATATCATTCATCGTAACACTTTTTAATCTTGCGTTGGTTCTGCCGTCAATACTGCCCGTTACCAGAGCTGTTTTCAGACCGTATTCTTTTCTGACATAGTCACTGACTTCTCTGTAAAGATATTCCGCCGTATCCGAAAATGCCGAAAATATAATGATTTTCTTATTCCCTTTATTGATAGGGTGTTCGATTTTTTGAGAGATGAGTTTCAGCAGTTCCACAAGTTTGCTGTCATAGGCAGGAGTAATATCATCTACCATAGAAACCAGTCTGTCAAGGATATAAGCGTCTTTGGAAAGTTCCTCTCTCCATGTCATATAATCCATATCCGCTAAACTGATTTTTACTTTGTCACCTGTGGTGAAGTAAGCCGTATTGCTGTCATCAATGTCAAATTCCTGTTCTGAAAGTTCGCCGTTGTCAATCATAGACAGTTTGCTTTCGTCATAGCTGTCAATAATTGCCATCGTTTTATAGATAAATTCCCGTATTCTTTGCAGTGACAGACGGAAAGAATACACTGAACTTTCCAACCGCTTTAAAAGATTGATACTCATCAGCTTTTTTATTCCCTGTTCACGCCCTCGCTGTGTAAGACCGCCTTTGCTTTTATGTTCCGACCCGAAATATTTTGTCAGTTTGCTTTCAAAAACAAAGTCTGACGGTGTATATATCCTCAGATTGAGATTGTTCAGATATTCATAGATAATTCTGTAATTTACAGCATTGTCTATGCTTGTCAGCTTAGGTCTTTTGGAGATGGGCTTTAAGCGTTCGGGGAATTTTCCGACTTTTTCAGACGCATAATATTTCTGAATATGTTTCCTTGACCTCGCAATGGTGACACTGTCCAACAGTTCAAAGAAATCAAAGTCAAGTGTTTTCAGGAGATTTTCCGTAGTGCGTTGTTCCGCCGGCAGTTTACTCCATACATTAAAATCTCTTTGTGCCTGTTTGAAAATTTCATCAATGGATTTTTTCGTATTCAGATTATTATCAATTTCATCGGTGTGTCCCTCATAGGCTAAGGCAAGCTGATTTCTTAAATCATAAAAACGGTTGTTGACAGGTGTCGCAGAAAGCATTAATACTTTTGTCCTTACACCGCTGCGGATAACTTTGTTCATCAGCTGAAGATAACGGTTTTCCCGTTTGTCTTCCCCTGACAAATCTCCTCCGTTTCGGAAATTATGGGATTCATCTATCACAATCAAATCATAATTGCCCCAATTAACTCTGTCAAGGTCTATACCGTTGGAAATTCCCTTTTTTCGGGTGAGGTCAGTATGGAAAAGAACATCATAATTCAGACGGTCTTGTGAAAGCGGATTGTTGAGATAATTGTTTTTATAGGTGTTCCAGTTTTCAGCAAGTTTTTTCGGACACAGTACTAACACCGATTTATTGCGATTTTCATAATACTTGATTACCGCCAATGCACTGAATGTTTTTCCTAAACCTACACTGTCGGCAAGAATACAGCCGTTATATCTTTCCAGTTTGTTGATAACGCTTAGTACAGCGTCCTGTTGAAAATCATACAACATATTCCATATTCGGCTTTGACGGAATCCTGTATCTTCGTTCGGTAAAAAATCGTCCGAAATATCTTCCAGAAACTCTCTGAATACATGATACAGCGTAATGAAATAAATCAACTGCGGAGAATTTTCCTTATAGGCATTGGAAATACTTGTCAATACCTGTTCAGTGACATCTTCCATTTTACGGTTGTCACGCCAAAGATTATCAAACAGCTTGATATACTGCGTGGCATGGGGTGCGTCAATTTTCGTAACCATATTGTAAATGTTATTACCCCGTTCACAGCCAATATCTATGGTCGTAAAACCGTTAAGAGGCAGATAGGCAAAATGTTCTTTACCCGTATCTACCGTCATAAATCCGTTCATATTTTCGCCCGTCACATTCGATTTGAAACGGACTTTTCTTCGTATCCATTCGGCACACTCTTTAGCGATGGCTTTCTGGTTCATACTGTTTTTCAGCTTGAGTTCAAATTCCGTTCCGTAAAGACTGTTTTCCCGTTCATATCGGGGAATGTAAAATTCCCGTTGTTGTTTATTCGGTTTCTGTGCAGTAAAAGTAGGTAAGCTGAAAATAAAACGGAGTTCTTCAATGTTTTTTAACTGACTTTTCAATTCATTGAAAGCGTAAATTGAAAAACAAGCAGTGACAATCGCTAATTTACTTTTCTTCTTTATTGTTTTTTTCATATCGTCACGAACGATAGCATTGATATTATCAAAAATTTCCATAAAACAACTTCCTAAAAAATATATCTTTTCTTGCGGAATCATAAAAAAATTGAGATATTTTCTCTGAATATTATATATTTTTGTTGGGTAGGCTGTCAATAAAATTAAAAAAACTGTTGTTTTCTTATATTCTTTCGAGAGTTTCAAATTTTTCTGTAATAAGACCCCTTTGCTTTATTTTCACTCCACTGCCAACACATTTCATTTTGACATACAAAAGTTTGCTAATTCAATCAAGAAAATATTTCCAGTTTTTCGGATCTTCGATAAATGAGATGTCGTAAGACGCTTTTTGTTTCTCCGCCTTTGGCTGACTTTTTGATACAGAGTAGCTGCTAAACGCTGAATTGCTGTCGTATTGCCTTTGATTGTCATAGTAAAAATCAATTGTATCGGGAGCATTGAACAGACAGGTCTGCAGATATTTCCGTAAATTTTTGATTTTCTGTGTCCTGACGGTTTCCTGTAAGCACTGCCATACATACCTGATATGTCTGCTGTCCAGTTTTTCAAATTTTTCACGGACGACTGCCTGTGAATAGGACTGTCCCTGAATGACAATATATTCATTTTCTGGATTATATGCCTCAAGAATTATCTGTACAACCATATCAAGGACACTCTTATCCATATCAACAATCTGTAAAATTTCGTCATAACCAAGATTTTGCCTGATATACGACAGATAGGAATTTCGTTCTTCATCACTCCATCTGTCAAATTTTTCTTTTCTGTCGGCTTTATCATAACGAACCGCATTTTTTGACTGTGCGTGGATAGATAGATTTGATTGATAATCAGTATGATTCTTATTATTATGATTAATATTAGTATGATTAGGGTTTGTTTTAGGGAAGTCTTGAGGTTTATTTTTGGGAAGTCCATAGGTTTGTTTTGAGGAAGTCCTGACATTTGTTTCGGGGAAGTCTTGAGGTTTATTTTGAGGAAGTCCTGACATTTCACAAGTATCCTCATTATCTATATCTTCGTTTCCTTTTTCATTTTCCAAAGTTTCATCGTCTGATTCCGCAAAATTCATCACATAGATTTTTGTGGGTTTTCCAAATCCCTGTTTTTTGCGTTGGATTAACCCTACCTGCTCCAGTTCAAGATATATTTTGATAATCTTGTTTTTTCTCACATTCAATTTTTCACAAGCTTCGTCCTGAGTAAAGTAAATATATAATCTTCCCTCGTCATCAGCCCAGCCGTTTCTTCTTGAAAGCCCTACTCTGTCAAGCAACAGACCGTAAAGTACCTTTGCCTCGCAGGACATCAGTCTGAATTTTTCTTCCGTAAACAACATCTGGGGGATTCTGTAAAATAAATACTGTTCTGCTTCTTTAGCGTAAAAAAACTTAAACATATCTTTTAATCTCACTTTCTTGAAATTTTTATTTATCTGTACTCTTTCTGAGTTTGGTACGACCTTCGTGTTCTTTAGGAACGGGGGAGTTGTCTGAAACATTACTTTTTTCTTTGATATCGGTTTCTGCTTTCTCAACAGTTTCAGGTTGGGGTTCAGTAGAGGGCAAAGGCTGTTCAAAGTGTCCACAATCCATAAGAATGTTTTCAATCAGGCTGTCCTTGTCCGCATAGGAAACCTTTCGGTTGCTGTTTTCTATGACTTCAAATTTCTCCTCAAAGGTAATTCCCCACTCAAAAAACAGTTTCAATTTAACTTTCATCGGATAAAATCCCGTTTTCATCACGATAAATGTACCTTTAGGCATTGTCTTGAGTTCGTCAGGGGTCATCAGCTGTCGCTCCGTCATCTGCAAGGATTGTGACGGTTCATTCTTGCTTTTACTCACCGAACCCGACATTGCCGTTCTGTTTCCCAGTGATTTTGAAAGAACATCGGCTGATGAACTGTTCGGGGCAAATCCGCCGAATATGGTAAGCTGAGTGTTGTCAATAATGATTTCACTGCCCTCTTTACCGTAATTTCTTTCAAGCTGTGCGAACGACTGGATTATCGGAACTATCTGCAATCTTCGAGAACGAGATGCTGAAAACATCATCTCCGCCGACTCAATTTTAGGCAGAGTGCCCCATTCATCACAGAGGAAGATACAACGATTTTCCAGTTTTCCACCGTTTTCATCAGCGACTGTCAGAATTTCACGGTACATCTGTTGGATAATCAGCGACACCATAAAGAATACAGACGGATTTTCTTCGGGCATTACGATGAAAAAAGCACTCTTTTCCTTGCAGAATCTTTCAGCGTCAAGCTCTGTATCAAAACACAAAATCTGCTCAAGCTCTGAATCCAGAAAAGTATTCAGCCTTGAAAGTGCTGTACTCATAACACTGTTCATACTCTGTTCGGAGGTGTTGAGTGCCGCACCTGCAAACCATTTTGCCTTATGGTCGTTCGGTAAAAGTCCCATCAGTTGCTGAAACTGATTTTTCCCTTTCTTGTTAGATGGGGCAAGAAGTTCCTGAATGATTTTGTAAACAGACACAATATGCCGTTGTCTGGGTTCGCAGAACTCTGCCACCAGCAGAATGGTCGCCGTCAGCAGACCCTCTGCAGCGTCGTAAAAGTAGGCATTCTGCCCGAACGAACCTGCCTCCGCACCTGATAGAATAATCGTTTTAGCGATGATTTTTGCGTACTTTTCACTCTTAGATTTGTAGGAAAGATTGTCAGGATTTTCCTTGAACAAATCCATATACTTGTTGACAAGGTGCAACAGATTGTTTCCGTTGGAGCGTGTCGGATTTCTCAAATCAATTACTGAAATGTGGTAACCGTAATATTTCTGGGCAATCATTCCATAATTTCGAAACACATCGCCCTTCGTGTCGCTACACAAGAAGGACATTCCCGTTGCACAGGCATATTCTATACACGGATATAACCAGTAAGCCGTTTTTCCGACACCTGCAGCACCAATCATCAAAGCGTGGACATCACCTGTATCAACGAGAGCTTTCGTCCTTTTTCCGATACTTTTACACCCGACTATAATGCCTTGTTCTTTCGGAAGATTTTCTCCCGTTCTCCATTTCTGCGGTTCAAACAAGACTTCTTTGTAGGTCTTTCTGATTTCCGATTTGGTTGCCCACCTTGCCACACCGTGCTGACCATGACCAACTGTCTTATCTTTGATTTTATCAAGTGAGTAGTTTGTTCCGTACAGATTGACAAGCAGAAAAATCAGCAGAACAGCTCCGCCCGACACAATCAGTAATGCAGTTCCTGACATACCGTTTCACCGTTCCTTTCGCATAACAAAACCTCGTTCCAATCTTTTAATTTCGGAACGAGGATTTTTGAACTGATACTCATTTCAGATAATTTTTCCTGAATTTTTCTGCCTGCCGTCTGACCTGCCTCATCGTTGTCAAGACACAGATAGACATTATTCAGTTTCGGATTGTCTTTCAGGCACTGAAATAACACCTTGTCACTCACTGAACAGGCGGAAGCATAAGTGTGTCTTTGCCAGTTTTCGTTGTGTAAAGAGATGAAAGACAACAGGTCTATGGGTGCCTCAAACAAGAAAATATGACGGCTGTTTCCGTTCCAATGGAAGCTGTACTGCGGTTGACTGCCCGATACATTTCCTTTGAACGCATTGTTTTTTACTGTTCCACGCTTGTGTGCGTGTCGTGGAATTCCGTCTTTATCGTAACCGACAAAGACAGCGTTGTGATAGTCGGCTGATTCATAAATCATTTTTTTCATCACGAAAGTATCAAGAACCTGCCTGTCAATTCCCCTTGTCATCAGAAGATAGGCATACATTCTGTTCATACTTTCGTTGGGTGTTGGCAGTACAAACGGCTTTTCTTCCCTTTCTTTTCTGACGGTAAAATTATCGCCAAGCAACATTCTGACTGCCTCATAATAGTTCTTATCAAAATATTTTCTGACAAAATCAACAGCGTCACCGCCTTTCTGTTCGTAATGACTGAACCATACATTGTTCCGTACCGTCACTTTCTGCGAACCGTCAAGCCACACATATTCCGAACCGCAACGCCTGACACTCTCTCCGTTCTGCTTTAAAAACTCCGCAATATCCGTTGTTCTTGCTTTTCTTCTGTCCTCGTCTGAAAAATAAACTTTTCCGTTCATCACTTCGCACCTCACTGTTTAAGACCCTGTGCCTGTTTTTTCTCTGCAATTTTTTTGAACAGTTTCCTGTCTGTTCCTGTCTGACGGTTTGTCTGAATACCCTCTGTCTGATTTTCAAACATACTTCCGAAATACTGAAACAGCTTCAGCGTAACCATTGTCGCATAATAATTCTGCCTGTTTTCTCCGTAAATTTTATACAGTTTCTGCTTCAGTTCTTCTGCCACAACAGGATTTTCCGCCTTTATTCTGTGATACATTTCTTCTATATCCGTTGGAATACTGTCTGTCATTTTCAGAATTTCATTGATGACGGCATTCTTCAGCGGTCGGAATTCTTCGTTCTGAACAAGCGGTTTTCTCGGTGGAATACTGTCGGTGTATATCCTTGTGACATCTTCTTTCTGCTGATACCACAAATCATAAAGGGTATCTATTCTTTCATCTTTTGCCAGTTCAACAATAATTTCATCTACGATATTTTTGATTTCAGGCGGAAGATAACCGTATGATTTCTTTCCTTTTATTCTGGAAAGACGGTCGGCAAGTTCAAAGATAAGTCTTTTCATTTCGTGGCTGACAAAAGAGTTATTCTGTATTTCTGCCACAATTTCGGCTATCATTTTCTTTCCGTCATTACGCAGTCTGTCACGGTATTCGGTCTGTTTTTCAAAAGAACAGTACATATCCTGACTGAAAATACTGTTGGCAAACGAAGAACGCAGATTTTCCACACCTTTTTTTGAAAGAAATCCGCTTTTTTCATCGTTGGAATAGATTATCATATGGATATGCGGATGGTGGGATTCGTTATGAAAAGCACCGTACCATTTCAGATTTTTCATCGGGATTTTAAAGTTTTTGGAAAGTTCGGTGGTTTGTGTCCGCAGCATATCACGCCAACGCTGACCTGTATCAAAGCCTAATCTTTGGGCATCTTCACGCCGTAAAGACACAATAACCGTCCAGATATTACCATTGTGCCGATTGATTTCTTTCATCACATCAGGAAGATTGACCACCACTCCGTCATCGGTAAACAGTCCGTGTGTACCTGTTTTCTCTGCATTCGGTCGCATGGCAATGTACTTTGCATAGCCCTCACGACCTGTTATTTTTACCGCATTGTCCTCAACTGCCCTCGTAATAAATTCCGAAGCTGACCCGACCGTCTGATTTTTAAGATAATCTTCATATTCAAACATCTCCTTGCTGTCGGGAAAATCGTGTAGAATTTTTCCGATAATCTCCCTTTGCTTTTTCGTGACAGGTGCATATTTTTTGGAATCGTCTATCTTTTCCACACCCTCACGGGTGGCAATATATCCTGCATAACCGCCGATTTTCCTGTCTGCTGTCGGTTTGGAATACCTGAATTTCGTAATGATTTTTGCCAAAGTTATCACTCCTTCTGCCATTCGTAAGCGTCTTTGAATGAAAATGAACCGTTCAGCCGTTTGACTTCACGGACACATTCTCCCCTTAATCTTTCAAGGGAATCCTTGTCAATATCTTCTGCCGACGCAATAATGTTCATCGTGATTGCCAGTTCTACCGCCAGTTTGAATATCATTCTGCCAAGTCTGTTGTCACTCTCGTCAACAACAGCTTTCAGCGTGGAAGTGATGACGCTTGAAAAATACTCCTCATTATCCTTTGACGAAAGATACCCAAGATAGAAAAGTACCGCTTTTTCAATAAATTCGCTCTTGCTTCTGCAATCATCAGCCTTGTATTCTCTCTCAATCCGTTCCATTGTGGACAGCTTTATCCACAAGGCAAACTTACGCTTTTCCTCTGCATTATCTTCCATGTGTAACAACTCCTTTTTACCGATAACTCCTATGTACAACCCCTGTGAAAATGCCGTAAAAATCGGCACTTTTTGCAGTTGCAACCCCTGACTCCAACCCCAAACTGAAAATCTGACCCCATAAATTCAAGGGCTGAAAACGGCTGAAAATCCCCGAACGGTCGGCTCTGCCGTCCGATGTAGAGTGCGTGGGGAAGCGACTGCGACCCCAACGCTTTCACCTGCTTGCGTGAAAGGTACTCCAAATCTCCGCAATCTCTCCCTTACTGCCACTGCCATTACTTTTGACTTTTTGGGATTACCGTTTCTGACGAACTCTGTTTTGTCCGTTGGATTTATCTCTTATC
>Ga0256407_10005097_pt1 | contig 21386 bp, 18 predicted proteins | sample RumenRJG_04DNA_FD_193489 | JGI IMG/M metagenome (GOLD analysis project Ga0256407, IMG submission 193489) | Bovine rumen microbial communities from Lethbridge, Alberta, Canada - RJG_04 | ecosystem: Host-associated > Mammals > Digestive system > Stomach > Rumen | place: Canada: Alberta... | reverse complement strand
CGTCAACGGCCTTATGGCAAAAGTCGGAGGTATGGTTCCGCAGTTGGAAGAAGTCGTGGCAAAGGTCGATACCCTTGTTGCAACGCTCAACACCTTGCTTTCCAACCCCAATCTGCCCCTCATTATACAGAATGCGGAGCTCATCACAGAGAATCTAAACAAGAGCACTCAACAGCTTAACACACTGTTGCGCAATGACATACCGCAAATGACGGGCACATTCACGAAGGCTGGAGAAGGCGTAAACAACCTGACGGACAAGATGAACCAACTCGACTTGCAGGCAACGCTCGACAATGTCAACCAGACAATCAGCAGCGTCCACGACATGATGGAGCAGATGCAAAGTCCAAAAGGTACCCTTGGCAAGCTGATGAACGATCCGTCAATTTACGATAACCTCAACCACACCGTGCAAAGCGCCGACAGTCTCGTCAGCGACCTCAAGGCACATCCCAAGCGCTACGTCCACTTCTCCGTATTTGGAAAGAAGGAAAAGAAATGAAAAAGACAATCGTCGGCATTGGTGAAGCCCTTTGGGACTGCTTGCCTGAAGGTCGCAAGTTAGGTGGCGCGCCAGCTAATTTCGCCTATCATGTCGGCCAGTTCGGCTGGCAAAGCGCAGTCGTTTCGGCAGTCGGTAACGATGCTCTTGGCGATGAAATACTGCAAATCTTCGACAAGGTGGGGCTTCCACATCACATCGCTCGCGTGGACAAGCCCACAGGAACCGTGCTGGTCACGCTTTCTGCCGAGGGCATTCCTTCATATGAAATATGCGAGGACGTGGCTTGGGACAACATACCTTGGACGTCAGATTTGGCAGCCCTTGCCGTTCGCACCAAAGCCGTCTGCTATGGCTCGTTGGCACAACGCTCGTCCGTCAGCCGCGCCACTATCAGACAGTTCATCGCAGCAATGGGCGACGACACCGAACGCATCTGCGACATCAACCTTCGTCAGCACTTCTATAGCCTCGAGATCATCGAAGAAAGCCTCCGCTGCGCCACGATGCTCAAGCTCAACGACGAAGAGATAGCCGTCGTGTCAAAGCTTCTCGGACTTTTTGACGGCAGCATGGAAGAGCAGTGCCGACAGATATTGATGCGTTATCCGAAGTTGCGAATCGTCATCCTGACCTGCGGAGCCATTGGCAGTTATGTCTTCACGGCAGACGAGACGTCCTATATTCCGACGCCTAAAGTTGAGGTTGCTGACACTGTTGGAGCAGGCGACAGCTTCACCGCAACCTTTGTGGCACAGACACTTGCGGGCAAGAGCATACACGAAGCTCACGCCAAAGCCGTAGCCGTCAGCGCCTACGTTTGCACCCAGAACGGGGCAATGCCAAGCATACCTGCAGAGCTTTCAGAAAACTTCACACGTTAAGTCGCACAACTTAACACGTTAAGTTTGTCATTCTAACACGTTAACTTTGCCAACTTAACACGTGAAGTTTTAGCTCGACGCAAGTCAACTTTGTCAACTTCACACGTGAAGCTTCCAGACAAAAAAAAGGGAACAGGATTTTTGTCCTGTTCCCCTTGTGTTGTATGTGTCTTATGTTAGCGAAGAGTCTTATTCATGAGCACTCGCATCCAGTAGCCGCCGATGACAGAACGTGCCTTGAAGCCTGTCATGCGACCTGTCTTGGTGTCGTGCCAGTCGCTGATGGGTACGCGGCTTTCGGTCTCGTTGATGTACTTGTAGAGTGGCTCGACGAAAGCTTGGAAGTCCTTGTCGCTTTCAGCCATCGATGCGGACCACATGATCCAGTCGCTCTTGGTGTAATCTTTGCGGCAATCGAGCGGCAGACCAAACTTGTTCTGCTTCTTGAGGTAGTATTTTATCTCGGTCTGCATGGCATTGTTTGGGATGATGCCTGTCTTCCAAAGCTTGTCCCAAACCATATTGTACTTCTGGCTCCACGTGTCGGCACCTGCGCCATATGCCAGTTCGTAGTGGTCTTTCACCTTCGTCTCCTTCTCCCAAGCGGCTGCCATCTCCTTCGCCTTTGCATTGTATTTCTCATAGACGTCGTCGAGTCCTTTCATCTTTGCAAGCTCGGCATAGCCAGTCACACCCATGATGGCTTTTATGGCGAGGTTGCAGTTGCCTGCCCAGTGCCCGGCGAAGTCGTCGGTGCAAAGCTGATTAGCGGGATGAAGTCCGTTTTCAACAAGGTAGTCGGCCCATGTGGTGATGAGGCGCCAGTACTTATCAACATAGAGGGTATTGCCTTCCTGTTTACAGATTTGAGCAGCGAGGGTAATCATGTTGCCTGCTTCTTCGAGCGGCATATCGCCGCCATAAACCTGTCCGTTTGCCTTGGGGTACTGCCCGAGGTCGTGTGCTGCGAAGGGCTTCGTCCAGCGTCCGGTGTAGCTGTATTCAAAGATGGAGGTCATCATGCCTTTTTGCAGTTCGGGGTTATAGCAGAGGTAGAGCGGTGCTTCTGGGTAGGTGAGGTCGACGGTATTGACGCAGCCGTTGGAGTTATTCTCTTTCGAGAAGAAGAGGACATTGCCTTCATCGTCTCGGAAGAGCTTGTGTGCAGCGTTGACGTGACGGTAGGAGCCAGAGAGAATCTCTGCATACTTGATGCCTCCAGCTGCAAGAGCGTCGTCGTAGATAGTCTTGTCCATCTGTCGGCACCGCTGCATGATGCTGTTGTAATTGCTTTTCATGCGGTCGAACATATCGTAGATGCTGACGCTGCCCTCGTGTGCCCAATAGCCTTTGTAACGCTTGTAGAAGTACTCGATGTCCCAAATCTCATCGTAACCAATCATGGCAAAGCTGCTGGCTTGTTCTGTCGTGCCGAAGTCATGGACGTAAGCCAGAGTTGGCAACGACACTTGCTTCTGGCAAACGACTTGTCGCTCGCCGCGTGGTAAGCGACCATCTGCAAGGAACTGCGTCTTGATGTCAGCATCGGAAGCAAGGCAAAGACGACCATTTGTGCCTGCAAGATAGACATAACCCCAGTCGATGCAGATGCCGTCGCCTGTCTTTGCAAGGATGGGTTGTTGTATGGTGCCTGCCTTGAGGTACTGTGTACCGTTCTTGAACTCCATGTTCGAGATGGTAGGTTGTTGTATCTTGTTGACTGCCATCTGCGGTGTCGTGGACAAGTAGAACTTGACGCTGTGGCGCTTGCCGTCAGCAGAACGTACCTGATAGGAGATGTAGTTGATGGGCGCGGAAAGCAGGTCGTAGTCGTCGATGATGTGTGGTGCGGTGAAGACGACGTCGAGCTCCACAGGACCACAACCGAAGGTGTAGTAGGTGTTGCAGGCAAGCACGTCCACGCTCTTCTGCTCAGCCGTCACAATCTTATCGTTGCCCTTTGCAATGTTGCGGAAAATACCGAAGTCAACCAACGCGCCGCCCGTCTTGTTGTAACAATGCACGGCAAAGACGTTCTTGCCTTCCTTGAGCAGGTTTGCCTTGTTGCCATCCAGACGAACTACCACGCCATCAACATAGTCCATGATGCCTGTGGCAGCTTTTGTGCCGTTGATGTATATCTCGCAAGCATCGTCGTGAGAGAAGATGAGGTAAAGGTCGCCTTGCAGTTGGCTGGCTGTCAGGTCAACGGTACGGCGCACCCAAATGTCGTTGTCCTCTTTCGTCCAAGAGGTTCTGATGTTGTCGTAGTTATCGGAACCAAAGGCGCCCTTGCCGTTCTTCCATGAAGAGGCATCGAAGTCTGGCTTTATCCAGTTGTCGGCAGGCTTCGTGTCGGTGTACATTGCCTCCCATTCTGCTTCGTTTGCCATAGGGACGACGCTTTCCATAAGTGTCCTTTGGGCAGCTCCCATCCAACGATAGACAGTGCCATCAACATAAAGCAGACCTTCCAGAGGCTTCTCGTCGTTCGTCCAATGGCGTGTACTGCCGTCGGTTAACTTGTCGTAGGGACTCCAAACAGAGAAGTAGGGGTCACTTACCACCAATGGAACACTGGGCAGACGAAGGTCCGTCTGCTTGTAAGGTTTGAAGAATTCAGCACTTTGCGCCAAACTCGTCAGACAGATTGCAACAAGAGCAATCGATACAACAATCTTTTTCACCATTTTTGATTTTTGATTTTTGAATTTAATATTTTTGAGTTAATTAATATGCATTATCTTCTCCGTGAATGGCATTATAGATGGTCTTCCAAATGATGAAGAGATCAAGGGCAAAAGTCCAATGCTCGATGTACCAGATGTCTTTTTTGACGCGACCTTCCATCTGCCACAGCTCCGAAGTCTCTCCACGGAAGCCTGTCACTTGAGCATAACCTGTGATGCCAGGCTTTGCAAAGTGGCGTACCATGTAACTTCCAATGAGCTGGCTGTATTGCTCGGTATGTTTGAGCATATGTGGGCGCGGACCTACGATGCTCATATTGCCCAGCCAAACGTTGATGAACTGTGGCAACTCATCGACACTGGTGCGACGCATGAACTCTCCAATGCGCGTCTTTCGCGGGTCGTCCTTTGTGGCTTGCACTTTGTCGCTATCAACATTGACGCGCATTGAGCGGAATTTGTAGCAGTAGAAGTCTTTGCCATTCAATCCTGAACGCTTTTGTTTGAAGAATACAGGGCCGGGCGAGCTCAACTTGATGAGTGTGCCAAAGATAATAAAAACGAGGGGGAAGATGGTTACAAGGAAGATGCTGGATACGATGAAGTCGAAAGCACGCTTGATGATGCGGTTGCCCAATAGTGACAGTGGCTCGTTGTGCAGGCTGAAGACTGGTGTGCCGTCCATCAAATTGAGGGCCATCGTGTGCCGCTGATAGTTGAAGGCATCGGGGATGTGATTATAGCGAACGATATGTTGTGCGCATGTCTGCATGACTTTGTTTATCAAATCGTTTTGCGACGAAGGAAGAAGGCAAAAGACTTGATGCAACAGATGTTCTTTGATATAGGCAAGAGCGTCTTCTGGTTTTCCAAGGTAGTTTTTGTCTGTCACTAATGTACGTGGCTCATCGGCAAAGTAACCTTTTACGTTGAAACCGGTTGTCGGGTCGGATTCCATCTTTTTGTAGAGTTCGCTTGCGACGTTGATATTGCCAATGAATATGACGTTCATGGTGTTGCGGCCACGTTTACGGAAATATCTGATGCACTTCCTCAGTATCCAACGATAAAGGCAAAGGAAAAGGATAATGAATCCATAGAAGGGCAACATGAAGTCCCACGTCATCAAAGGCCAGCGGAACACCCACATGACCATAAGACTAAGCACAATGAAAAGTGTGGTGCTGAACATAAAGCTTCGCAGTAACTGGTCGCCACGCACGAAGCGGTCATAGATATGATGACGGCTTTGGAGGTCGCATAGTATATATACCAGTGACATGAGCAACATCAGACGTTTGTAGTGCGGTGTCGTGACGTTTCCCATGCTTTGATACATAAAGGACATGGTCAATAGGGCAGCATTAAGTGCTAATAACTCGCCTGCCAGTATTATCCAGCGTATGCTGCCATCGGATGTTTTGTTTTCTCTAACCATTACAGATATCCGTTAATAAGTCTCCAAATGTATTGTGTTATTCGATAATATGGATGCCAGAACACTTCTCTCGGATATTGTCCGATGAGACGCCAGCTCCATCGTGTGCCCCAGGTCAGTCGTTTCCACCGACTCATCTCGGCCCAATTGCCAACACGTTCGTCGGCGTGCCCGAAGTTGCCTGCTCTCATCACTTCGCTCAAAAGGAAGCATCCACGCCTCTCATCAGGCTCTGCAAGCATCTGTTCTTGAGGCATATAGAATACTTCGCCAAGGACCCACATTAAAGCTTGGCAGAAGCCCGTCAGTCCGAGGTCTTTAATGACCGGTAAGACTTTCTTCTTGAGATTCTCTCCTTCTGTCGAGGTAAGGACTTTACTCAGATAATAGTAGTCGAGCAACTGCCTGAGCCCTATGCCTTCGTAGAAGAGGTGGCGATAGATGTGACTCAGCTGGAACACCAGATTCATCTCGTCGTTGGGGATGTTAACGATGCCTTCGCCAGGCAGCTCGACTTGTTTCGGCTTCTTCAACTGCTCGCGGAAGTATTGTTGCATCTTCCTGTCCTTGAACGGGTCGTAAAGGAAACTTGGCAGGAAGTGCACTTCTATGGGTGTGTCTTTGCGGACGGGGAACTCCATTTCGATACGTGTCACCTCTAAGTTTGGGAAATGACTGCGTATGTAATCAGCGATCTTCCGCCGATTCCCGTCAAGCCATATGTCGATGTCGCCGGGAACACGGAGCATTGGATCTGGGTAGAGTAGGGCGTTGCCCTGTCCTTTGAGGATGACGTTCCTGTAACCCAACTTTTCCCAACGTTGGCTGACCCAAACTGTGTCGTGATTGAGGCGTTTGTTGTCGCAGATAATTTTCTGGACAGATGCATGCCAATCGATGAGCAGCTGACGTGGCGGTTTCTGGTCTGACGAGAGTCGGCACAGGCCTTCATACATGATACCCAACAGGGTCTGCTGTTTCGCTTCTTCAAACAACTCGTGCCATTCCTCGTCGGAAGGTGTGTGGCTGAACGTTTCTTGCCTGCCTAAAGCGATGCGTATGAACTCGAAGAAAAGCATTTTTTACTTCTTCACCTTTTCACTTTTTCACTTTTCTATGGTGTCTTCCTCTCGTCTCGGCTCGAACGGTCCGTCTTTTGCCTCGAAGAGAATCGTGCCGGGTTCCAGGCACTCCAGATTGTGCCAGACTCCTTTCGGGATGTTCATTGCAGAAGGTTCAGTGCCGGCTTTCAGTACGACGCTTTCCGTCAGGTTGCCTTTGTCGTCATAGAACATCTCCTTGATGCTTCCGCGCATCATGACAATCGTCTCGCAGGTAGTTGTATGTCTGTGGATGGGGAGCACTGTCCCTGGTTCCATTGCATTGAGCATGCGTTGGCTCTGGTCATCCGGAGATGTCCTGAGGTCATAATTCATTCGAAGTCGCTCGTTGGTTTTAGCCTTTGCGCTGAGTGCGTCAAGTATTTCTGTCGTGAGTACCATGTTGTTGTTTATTAAGTGTTTAGCATTTCTTTCTGTAATGCCACAAGTGAAGTTGCAAAAGTTGACTCGTGTAAAGCTAAAACTTCACGTGTGAAGTCGACGAAGTTCACGTGTGAAGTTGCCGAAGTTCACGTGTGAAGTTGCCGAAGTTCACGTGAGAAGTTTTTCTGACTATTGTGAGCCCTTCCTTTCTTTATATATATAATATAGGAACTTTGTGTTGCCGATGATGTAGCGTCTCCACATGCGCCGGGGCTCCATAAGCAGGCGGTAGAGCCATTCCAGCGAATGCTCCTGCCACCACAACGGGGCTCGTTTCACCGTTCCTGCATAGAAGTCGAACACTGCGCCGATAGTTCCGCAATGGCAATGGATGTCGAGTTCGTGCCAATGACGATACGCCCACTTCTCCTGCTTTGGTGCCGTCATTCCAATCCAGAGCAGGTCTGGGTCGGCATCGTTGATGGCGCGTATCATCGCCTGGTTGTCCTCGGCAGAGAACTCCGGCTTGTAGGGTGGGGAATAAGTGATGATCTCCATCTTCGGAAAGTCATGCGCAACCCGTTTCCGAATCAGCGACAACACCTTTTCGCTCGAGCCGAGGAACATCACCTTGGGAGTTGCGATTCTTTGGCTAATGGCCTGCATCTCGAACATAAACAAGTCCCATCCTGCGATGCGCTGTTGTGGCTGGCTCTTTGCCTTCAGCCATCGGCAGGCTTTAACAATGCCGGCACCGTCCGGCATCAGAAAGTCGCATTTGCGGAGCGCCTCAGCAAAGAAACCATCTTGTTGAGCCACGACATATGAATAGGCATAAATCGTGTTGATGAGCGTCTTGCCTTCAGGAATTTGTTTCAGCCTGGCACGTGATTCAACAATCTGTATGTCTTTCAGTCTCAGCATCTTTATATCATCGTCAGTGCAGCAACTATTCTTTTGCATGCCTTGCCGTCTCCGTAAGGATTGACCGCCTTGCTCATCTTCTCGTAGGCAGATTCATTTTCAAGCAGTGTACTTACCTCGTTTACAATCAGATCGTGGTTGGTTCCAACCAAATGTACGGTACCGCTCTCAAGTGCTTCGGGACGCTCTGTGGTGTCGCGCATCACAAGAACAGGCTTGCCAAGACCAGGTGCCTCTTCCTGTATGCCGCCACTGTCGGTAAGGACAACTGTGGATTTCTCCATCAAGTAAACAAACTCAAGATATTGCAAAGGCTCGATAAAGAAGAAATTCTTATATGCTTTCAGATTGTCGCCAAATACTTCGTGAATAGGTTTGCGCACATTCGGGTTCAGGTGCATGGGATACACAAAGTCCACGTTAGGATATTTCTCCGAAAGGTCTTTCATGGCAGTCACCATACTGATGAAACCCTCTCCGAAGTTCTCGCGGCGATGACCGGTGATGAGCACAAGTTTCTTCCCACCGTCCAAGCGACTTATGTCATAGCCAGCAGCCCTCAGTACGTTGCCTTGCTCATCTGCCAAAGCTTTGTTGCTCTTCAATTTCTCAACAACCATGTGCAATGCATCAATGACAGTATTGCCGGTCACATAGACTTTTCCATGTGATGCTTCCTCCTTCAAATTCTTTTCACTGAGTGGCGTAGGAGCAAAATTGTATGTAGCAATACGACTTGTAATCTGTCTGTTCATCTCTTCTGGCCACGGACTATAAATGTTATGCGTCCTGAGACCAGCCTCGACGTGTCCTACCGGGATTTGCTGGTAGAAAGCAGCAAGTGCGGCAGCAGTGCTTGTGGTAGTATCTCCGTGAACCAGCACCACATCGGGCTTGACTTCTTTCAACACATCACGCATGCCGGTAAGCACTCGCGCTGTTACATCATACAGATCTTGCCCTTGCTTCATGATATTCAAATCATAGTCAGGTGTCACTTCAAAGATTCGCAACACCTGATCTAACATCTCTCGGTGCTGGCCAGTTACACAAACGATAGTCTCAAATTCGTTTGGATTCATCTGGAACTCCTTCACCAAAGGACACATTTTTATGGCTTCCGGTCGCGTCCCAAACACCAACATTACTTTTTTCATCATTAAAATTCTTATTTCTCCTGTCGATTATATATGATAAACATTCTCAAACGGGCAGATGTTATGGCAATCCAAAATCACCTTCCCTTTCAGTCTGTCCCAGTTCTGCTTGATATGGTCATGCTTCACCATAATCACCACCATGTCCACTTCACTGAGGAACTGGTCAAAGTCAAGGATTTGGTTCTCTACAATCTTCTTGTTTGTGAAGAAGGGATCGAATGTCTTCAGCGGTTGTGCCAGATGGCGCTTTTGGATGTCGAGCATCTGGAGTGTGGGACTCTCACGAATATCATCCACGTTCTCCTTGTATGTAATGCCATATAGGCCAATCTTGAAGTGGTCGGTTATGTCATTCTCTTCCATAATTTCATGGATGCGTTCAAGCACAAAAACAGGCTGGTAGTCATTGGTCTTCATGGATTCATCAATCACCTTAGCCAACTGGGGATAGTCGCCAACAAGGAACCAAGGGTCAACAGAGATGCAATGCCCGCCTACACCAGGGCCGGGCTGAAGGATGTTCACACGAGGGTGCATGTTGCAAATCTTGATAATCTCATAAACATCCATATTGTCATGGCGGCAGATCCTTGAAAGCTCGTTGGCAAAGGCGATGTTCACAGCTCGATAAGTATTTTCCACCACTTTGGTCATTTCTGCTGTGCGGATGTCGGTAACCACGATTTCACCTTGGCAGAAGGAGGCATAATACTGCTTTACCTTTTCACCTATCTCCTTGCTGTCGGCTCCAATGGTACGGTTGTTGTGAAGCAACTCATAAACCATGTTGCCAGGAATAATTCGTTCCGGAGCATGAACAAGGTTGATGTCCTCTCCAATCCTGAAGCCATTCTCCTCTATTACAGGACGCACGAACTTGTCAATGGTTCCAGGACTCACAGTAGATTCAATCACCACGGTTGCACCTTTTGGGCAGTGCCTCATCACCTCCTTCACTGCTGCCACAACGTAGCAAGCATCCACCTTCTTACTGAACTTGTCATAAGGAGTAGGTACACTGACAATATACATATCCGTTTTCTGATACTCTGTGGTAAATCTAATGCCAGCCTTTATTGCTGTTTGGAACAATTCGTCAAGGCCATTCTCCTTGAAGGTCGTTTTACCGGCATTCAAAGTGTTCACCAAATCTTTGTTATAATCAGTGCCAATCACCTCAACACCATGCGACGCCATCATTAGAGCCGTCGGTAGGCCAATGTAGCCTAAACCAATAACGTTTATCATATTATTGTTTTTTGAATTTTCCCATCAGCATCCATGCAAGGAACTTTAACCGGTAGTATTCCCTGCGGTATCTCTGTGGCTGCTTCAGGAATCGATATAGGAACTCAATATTATGCTTCTGCCACCACAAGGGAGCTCGTTTCACTCGCCCTGTATAGACATCAAAACTACCGCCGAGTCCTTGGTAAATGGCAGGATGCACTTTCATCATGTCTGTCATCAGGATTTCTTGCTTGGGCGAACCCATTGCAACGAACACCACATCGGGCTTCTTGCCCGCTATATCTTGAATCAGGGCATTACGTTCTTCCTCATTATTGATATAACCGTTGCGATAACCAACGATTGTTATTCCATTATATTGAGATTTCAATTGTTTAACCGTATCTTCTATTACCTCTTGCTTGCTTCCTATCAAATAGAATGTTTTTTCGCGGTAGCTTCCCTGAACGATATTTAACCACAAGTCACATCCAGCGATGCGTACTGCTTGCTGCTTACCCAATTTGTGTATAGCCACCACAACTCCCGCACCATCGGCATAGCCAATGTTGTTGTTCACAATAGCGCGAGTCTCATCTGTGGCTTTTGTCACCTTTTCAGCGTTGACAGCTACCAGTATTCCCTTATGACAATTCACATACTCTAACAACTCGCTTGCTGAGTTAAAAGGGAATACTTTCATCCCATTTAGTTCGATTCTGTCTGTTATTGTCATAGTAAAATATCTATTTTAATCCTAATTCTTGGATTAACTTTTCATTGATTACATTTTCTGCCTCGTATAGGTAAGCTTTTGCACGTGCTTGAATCGCCATTTTATACAAATCAAATTCCTTATTGATACATTTTATCATTGTTGTCTTAAGTGCGGTAATACTATGTGCAGCGAAAATAATACCATCTTTCCCGTCTTCTACACATTCAGAATTATAAGCCCAGTCAGATGCTAATACAGGTAAACCGGCAATGAAAGAATCGATAAAGATACCCGCAAATCCTTCGCTGGGATGATAGGTCGGAAATAACATCGCATGGTATGATGATAATATGTCATACCCATCACTGTCCTTTAAATTAAGGATTCCCTTGTATGAAATATTTGTCAAATGTGCTATTTCGTTTAGAAAGGAATTCTTATATGAGTCTTCAATTTTTCCATAAAAATCTACTATATATTTATTTTGGAAACCAGATTGGTTCAACTGTTTTGTGGCTTGTATAATGTAATCACATCCTTTGGCAGGATGTATTCTGCTTAAAAAAACAAATCGGGTTATAGGCTCTTTGTGTCGTATTTGCAGATATTTTTGTAAGTTCGGATAATAGTCAATTCTTTTGAAATTTGAAACATATCTAGCATTTGTTATCCCCGCTTCTTCTAATTGCTTAACCATGTCCTTACATTGAACAAGGTTGACATCTATATGGTTAAAAATATCTGGATTAAAATGTCTGTTCTTTACAAGGTGTCCAAACTCTCCTCCTACGACCCAATGTATTATATGTCTTTTAATTTTAAATAATTTAATAAGTTTTAGTATGCCATATATGTTTTTCGCAGATGTAGAGAAAATAATGGAAGCTTGTTTATGGTATAAAAATACCCATAAAGCATATATGAAAAGCCAGGGATGGCGCTTTTTCTGATAGAAATCCAGAGTAATCACCTTGCAATACTTCTGCAATTCAGAAATGATGAATTGGTTTTTGACGGTTTCGCCTACAGCAGGAATCCCATTCTTATTAACCCATCCGACAAATATTACTTGTTTCATTTTTTTATGACTCGATAGATCATGTATGTACTGTTTCTTCAGTTTGCATAGTCTTAATCTTGATGATCTTTGCAGGTACACCTGCTACAACGGCATTAGATGGGACATCATTATTCACTACAGCACCAGCAGCAATAGTTACATTGTTACCAATGGTAACAGGACCTAATATTATGGCTCCCGTATTGATTATGCAATTGTCCCCAATTTCAAAGAAACATGAGCCAGGTTTTTTTTTGCCAATCAGCACCATAGGTAAGACACTACAATTTTTCCCTATTCTTACATAACTTCCAAATCTTCTAAATCCAGCATGAACTGGGAAAAAACCAGGTCCAACTACATTAGGATAAATATATAATTCAGATTTCAGTTTTAATCTCCGATAGTTCCACCACCAAAAGAGATATGGTATCTTTTCAAAGAGATTCTTTTTTTTGTTTAGCCAGTACTCGTAGTGACGCAGTGCGACCATAAAAGCACGGATATAATATTCATCGCTTCGTGTTAACCACCGAATAAACAAGCGGTTCGACTGGCCACTCGCAATTTGATCTGCTTTAAGATATGCACGAAGATCTTTTTTGGATTTTATCATGTTGATAATATTTTTTTGTAAGCATCATAATATTTTTCTGCACAGATATCGATTGAGTACTTTTCCTTATACTCTTTTTTTAATGATTCAGACGATATCGTCCCTTTTTCATGAATGGCTTTCGTTAAGATTTGAAAGAATTCTTCATCTTCAAAACTTTTAGTCAAATAACCATTTACACCATCCTTTATAACATCAACTACACCGCCAGCAGGTGTGGAAATCGGGACGACTCCCATAGACATGGCCTCTAACAAAGTCATTGGAAGGCCTTCTGCATCGCTTGACAATACAAAATAATCTGCTTGCGCCAAATAATCACCCACATTGTTTTTGGCTCCTAAAAACAATATGTAACGGTTATTATGATATTGATCAATCAAAGAATCGTAATTATCTCCTAAAACTAAAAGGACAAAATTATAACCTTCTTCTTCAAGACGCGTAAAGTTGCGAAAAAGTCTTTTGTGATTTTTTACTGGATGATGTCGAGCTACATGAATAAACACAACAGTTTCATCATTTTTTTTTAGTTTATCAATTTCTTTTTTTACTATTTCATGTTCGTCTGTTGTGACCATAGCTTCACATCCATTGTATATACATATATCATTGCTGAGTCTATATGTGTCCCAATAAGATTGATGGCATGTTTGTGAAATGGTGACAGGTTTAACTTTGTTGTGGCTATATAAATATGCCATTATTTTTCTTTTAATAATATTTGCATTGTCATATTGCCTTTTTGCCAATGTATGAATCGTTTGGAAAAAATATATGTTTTTTAAAAAGATAACCGGGAAGAAAAGCAAAAGCACGTTGGTATGACAATGAACGATGTCGGGTTTCTCTCTTCTTATAATTTTAAGTACTCTCCAAATTGTTTTTGCTTGTAGTGCAGACTGACAATGCAAATTTATAAAACGTACACGCTTGGAAAGATTCGGCAAATAATGTACATTTTTTGAAATGGAATTATCTTTTAGAGTCACTAAAACAATCTCATCATCTGTATTGTCAGCATGTTCGTTACAAAGTCCAAGAACTAATCGCTCCGCTCCGCCTGCTCCTAGTGAAAGTGCTAATTGTAATATCTTCATATATTTATTATCTATGGATTAAAAGTTCTATGTTTTTGTTGTTGTAAACATAGACTATTCCTGTATATTTTTTGAATTAATCAAGATAATCCATTAATTTTTTAAAATTCGTATCAGCGGCATGATTCGCAGAAAAATAATTCTGGATACAATGTTTTATTTTTCCATACAAAGCTACATCCTGTATAAGCCTACGAATTTGCAATCGAAATTCCTCTTCTGTTTCAACGATAACGCCAAGATTATGAGTTGTTATTAGTTCACTTGGATTAACTGTGGAAATTACAGGAACGCCATTTGCCCATGCTTGCAGGAAGGTATTAGGAAAACCTTCAAATACAGAAGTACAACAGATGATTTTTGACTGAGATATAATGGCATTTGTTTCAGTAAATCCTTTTTTGCCAAGGAATTGCAGATTCGGAAGTTTCTTCGATTCTTGCTCTATGTCCTCATAATAACCACTATCTCTTTTTGTCGGAGCCCCGATAAGTATAAAATTATACTCTGGCATCGACCTTGCCGCATTCACCATCCACTCTGCACGTTTAAGTTTTCGGAAATTGGCTACCCAAACAACATCTGCCTTAGTATTACTGGATTTCAGGTTTGGAAGGTCAACTTTGCCCCATATGTTGTGAATTATAGAACCGACTTTGCCATAATTTTGTTGCAACATATCTTTTTGGTACTGATTCTGTACAATAACATAATCTGTCTTACTAACGGCTTTCTGCCACATTCTGCGGTTGTGTGAACCACCTACTATCAATTCTTTACCTTTTTCAAAATCAGTGTCACTTGCACCAAATAATATCAGTTTAATCTTGAACAACTTGGTTATTAATGCGATTGGAAGAACTGTCCGACCAGCACCTCTATATACGATAAGCTGTGGGCGAATAAGTATTAAGTTCCACAACACACTCAACCATTCATGTATAATCTCTAATCTCCCCCATTGTGTTGAGTGATAAAAATGTATGCCTTCCCGAGTGAAAGATTCGTGGAATGTAAAGGTGGTTACCTCCCAGTTATGGTGTGCAAAGGTTTGCGCCCAAAAATATAATTGTACACCAATCCCGTAGACATTCCCGTCTAAAAAATCACTAATAGACTTTGTCCAGATTATAACCCGATGCGACTTCATTAATAATTGTAAGATAACAGATTATTAACCATTCATTTCTGCGGATGCATGCAAAAATATAGAACATTGTATGTTTTCAAAATACAATCTTTAACCTTTATTGTCAATCGGCAAATGAATCCATTCTCCAAGTTTGTAATCCCATTCCTCTGGATTAAAGGGAACATATCCTCCCCAATGAGAAAACGTATATTCACCGAAATAAACTTGTCCATTAGCTTCATAAAAGTCCATACGAACATGAGGCATTCCTTTTGACAATACCGCTGCTAATTTTTTCATCTCATCAAAACCAGAAGGTTTTTCTATGGGTACTGTAGAATTAGGATGTCCATTGGTAAACGGCAAATGATTAAATTCCATGTCATAGAAATCAAAAGTCACCTCATGCTCGCCTTTTGAGCGTCCCGATGCTATAAACAATATTTTGGGGTTACCATCAAAACAAAAAAATTTGTAATCACGAAGTTCACCAGTTTTAAAATCCTCCCGATATTCTTCTGCAATTACTCTATGCGGAATGCCCTTATAGCAGTAATCACGGCTTGGTAAAAAGTAATCTTGCTTAATGCCTTCGCGCAAGCCTTCAAGAATTTTATTCTTGTCTATCTTTGATTTATCCTTACACACATACATTCCTTTGCCACTATTCTGAGTACATTTCAAAACAAACTGATTAGGTAAAGAGTCAAAATCAATTTCATCAGGGCTATTCCAAACACCAATCAAAGGAATCACATATTTATCACCTATCTTTTCCGATACAATCTTTTTTACTGCATATTTGTCGCACAGAGACGAAGTCTCAGGTGTTCGACCATAAAGCTTAAGCCATTGGATTTTTTCATTATATGTTCGAGGATTTCTTAAATGTAGCAGTTTGCCCATTGTAAGATAAAACTTAATTCTTAGATAGAGCTCATCAGATAAGTATTTTGATAGTTTTTTTAGTATAGCTAATGATAGGACTTTGGGGTGTGTGATAGTATATAGTTTCATGAAGCCTAAATTCTTTGTTATGAATGTATTGTGTCTTTATATAGGGTGTTACTATATCATACCTTAAATTGGGCATATGTCATCTGCCATATCATTGCCAATCCGTTTGTTGATTTTAAGTCGAATTATGCTTCTTCTGTGGATGCTTCTTCTGTTTCATCATACCATTCCGACTCATTCTCCTCTATTAACATATCGTCAAAATTGGTATATGCATATGCAATAAGTATACCATAGTATATCATCCCAAAGTTCTGATTATATGTCCATACTGTAATATTTATGAAGAGTAATGCAAACATTCCAAATAGTACCATGATTATGTTCTCTCCATACTCTCTTTGCCGTGATAGAAGTTTTTTTAGAATTAAAAAGTAGAGAAATATTAACATTGAGAATCCGATGATGCCGTTTTCGCATAGTTGTGTCATGTATTCTGTATGCAAACGGAACGGAAATCCCGAAAAAGGAATGAAGTTGGTAATACCTATGCCCGTAAGAGGATGCAGAAGGAATAAACCAAAGCCCAACTCGTATTGTATTGATCGGTCGCCCAGCAAGTTATTGAGGAACCAGTTTACAGTCTCGTTCTCTACAAATTCGACTTTTGACTCTTCTGCTGTATCCGCCAGTCGTTCCCCCATCATTGTATTGTCCATGATATAGTTTAATCCAATGTAAAGAATTGCGAGGAACAACGCTAGTCGAGTATAATACCACAGGTTCTGTTCCTTTCCTCCGTCATGGGAGAAAGCTACACCCATTAAAAGAATGACTATGGCTCCCAATGCTTTGCGTGTCCCCGAAAGCATAGTAATAACGACAGCAATTATAACAACGCACCAAAAGATGATGGAAGGAAGGCGTTGGCGCGTTAGGAGCATACTTCCTACAAATACAAAGCAAGTGGTGTGCAATGGCAAAATGTTTCTTAGACCTTCGGCAACCATACGATCGTCCTTATCAAGACCCATATCGCCCAAACAGAGAAGTATATATGTGAACAATGCGAGAAGAAGCGTTTTTAGGCATTTATCGAAATCCCAATCCAATTCAACCACCAATACGAAGAGAAATATAAAAGGTACAATATAATTGTTCTTGTAGAATACTAAGCTGCCCCATTCCGATACAAAACCTTTCATAAAGGAATTCACGATGGAAAAGGCAAGCAGAGCCATCCAACACAGGAAAGCTGGAGAACGCATAACATGTTCTTGCCGCCAAAATGCAGGGGAATTCCAGACTAGGGCAATTATAGATAGGGCCAGAATCGTATAGCCTCCGCTATCCACTCCCAGATGATACATTTGCAGTGGCGGCCAGATAATGCTGATGAAAAGATAGAATAGATTGAAATAATGTGATATGGGATTCATGAAGTAATGTTGGTTATTGAATATCCATTATACAATGCATGACAACTTTTGCAGACATTTTTCGTATATGTTTTTTACCAGTTGTCTTTCCCGTTTGTGGCAACAGATGGTTACGATGTAAGTTATTGCACAAGGAATTATCCATAGGATGGAATAAACAATAGAGTCGTTGAGATTTAATAAGGCGTATGCTACAGAAGACATAACAAGACATCCGATAATTTCCGGCAACACATTGAGGAACATTCTCCATGGTGACTGGCGAATCAAGTAATATGCAAAAAACAGATTCACGGCCATCCCTTCCAACCGCATAAGCGAGCGTGTCCAATAGAGGACAGTGAAGCCGTAGTGGGCAGCTATGTAAACTGCAGGAATAAGAACGATGACATGAAGCAGTTGGCAGATGACGGCGATGTCGGCGCGTCCTATTGCGGGATAGATGTTGCTGCAGAAGCGGGCAAAGACTATCATGAGAACGTCCACGAGTGCCCACAGACCGATGAAGGGACTGGCCTCCTTCCATTGTGAACCAAGAAGAATCTCTGTAATCAGGTCGCTGAACATGAATATCCCAAAGCCAATAGGCAGGAGCAGTATCGCTGTGTATTTCTGAAGCTTTAGCAACAATTCCCTCATAGCAGCATGGTCATCTCGAACTTTAGCCAAAGCAGGCATTATAACAGGAAGAATTGTAGAGGTGATGAGAGCCGTAATCTGACCTACAGTAGTAATGGATGTTTTGTAAAGGCCTAAATAATGGTCATTGAGCATTATGCCGATAAAGAAGATATCCATGTAGCCTGTAGCCCAGATGAGTATGGCATCGATAATGGCCCAACTACAAAAAGCGAACATATTTCGTAAACGGGCAAAGCTGTAGTAGAATCGTGGATGCCAGTCAGACATGACCATGAGGATAACTGCATTCGCAAGATTCACACAAATGGTACCAATGACCAAAGCCCAATAGCTTCGCATCCAGAAGGCGAGAGGCACCGTGACGACCAACGGAACGATGATAGCAACCAGGCGGCGGTAGAAGAGTGTCTTGAAGTCCAGGTCTTTCTTGAACAGCGCCATTTGGATGCTAGAGAAGGCGGCAAGTGGTATGGAGGCACATGCCACAATGAGTACGTTGCCCAGGCCTGGATTGCCTACAAGTGTTGCAAGCGGTTCTGCAAAGATTGCAATAAGGCCCCACAGCAGACAGCTCATCACAAGATTAGTCCAGAAAGCGACATTTGTATCCTTGTCGCGGTCTTCGGCATCTTTGAATGGTTGTTGGATAAGGTATTTTTGGAAACCTGCATCTGTGAAGATTTCGGCAAAAGCGATAACCATATTCAACGTGGCAACAACGCCGAAGGCTTCCGGGGTAAGCAATCGTGCGAGTATCATGCTTGACACTGGAGCCACCAGCTTGCCCATCACTTCTGTAATGGCTGACCACTTGGTAGCCGTCGCTACTTGTTGATTCAGATTAGGCATGTGAAATCAACCGATAATGAAACGGCCTAATTTTGTTCTCAGTAAAGAGACGGTTAGAAAATAAGAGATTATAGTCGCTAGAACAAATCCACACCAACCATGGTTGTAATATGTAAAGGAATGCATGAATACGATGAGTAGCGCTAAAATACATCTCATTAGAGTTACTTCATTCAGTCAACTTGTTTGAATAATATGTTTCACGTATCTTACGATTTATGTACCCTTCGCTGCCTTTCATGTTGATAATTTGTGCGGGAATACCACCTACACACGCATTATTAGGTACATCTTTTGTTACAACGGCATTAGCTCCAATTGCGACATTACTCCCAATTGTTATTGCTCCAATGATTTTTGCACCAGGACCTATATATACTTCATCACCTATGACGGGAATACCGATATGATCTCCTCTGTTTGTTCTTCCGATAACGACATCAGGAGAGATGTTTACATTATTACCAATTATAGTTTTTCCATTGATAATGATTGTTCCATAATGGCCGATATAGAATCCCCGTCCAATTTGAGTCATGTATGGTATTTGAATTCCGGATTTATACGAAAGATGCTTTAGGTATAGAGATGCAAATACACGAATAGGATAAAGCCATTTGTATTGAGATAAGAACCTATTAGTCCTGAGCCAGAAAGTATACCTGAAACCAATCGTTTTGAAATAAAGTGTACAACGAGAATGGAAATTACTATCTCCGATGTATCTATAAGCATCAGAGTATATAATATTCCGAAGTTCGTTAAATGATGAGATGTGCATATGGAACGATTCTAGAGGTTCTGCTTATACCACTCGATTGCTTCGTTCAGCCCGCGTTCGAAGTCATATTCTGGGTTGTATCCGAGTATGGTTCGAGCTTTGGAGATGTCGGCATTGGAGTGTTTGATGTCGCCGGGGCGGTCTGGGCCGAAATGCGGCTCAATGTTTTTGCTGAGTGCTTTTGTCAGAGAATGATAGATGTCGATGAGGTACTCGCGACCGCCGTAGGCGATGTTGAATGCCTGGCCTGCTGCTTCGTGTGGTGCGAGGCAGGCTTTAAGATTTGCTTCAATAACATTCTCGATGTAAGTGAAGTCGCGGCTTTGTTTCCCATCTCCATTTATTGTCGGACGCTCATCATTCAGAAGTTGCTTGATGAACTTGGGTATCACGGCAGCATATGCTCCATGAGGGTCTTGTCGGCGTCCGAAGACATTGAAGTATCTTAGCCCGATTGTCTTCAGGCCATAATGACGCGAATACTGTTTTGCCCACTCTTCATCTGCTCTTTTTGTGAGAGCATAGGGTGAAAGAAGGTTTCCTTCCACTCCTTCCTGCTTGGGCAGATGTGCTTCGTCGCCATATACGGAACTGGAGGAGGCATATACAAAGGTCTTAACTTTGTTTTGCCTTGCTGCTTCCATCATGTTCAGCGTCCCTTGGATGTTGTTGGCACAGTAGAATAGGGGCATTTCTATCGAGCGCGGCACACTTCCCCAGGCGGCTTGGTTGAGGACATAATCCACGCCTTCACATGCTTTCATGCAGGTGTTGAAGTCCTTGATGTCGCCTTTGATGAACTCATAGTTCGGATTGTCTTTGAACAGATCGACGTTGGCCTGCTTACCTGTGCTCAGGTCGTCGAGACAGCGAACGCGATAGCCGAGGTTGAGAATGGCTTCGCACAGGTTGGAGCCGATGAAGCCGGCGCCGCCTGTAACGAGGAATAATGTGTTTTGGGGAAATACGAGGTTCTTGTACATGATGATATGATTATAGCCTGCCATCCACGATGTCACGTGGAAGGGTGCATTTGACATCGAAGATTACATGCAAAGGCTTCAGCAGGGATAGTATGTCTAAATTTTCGAATTGCTTATGGGCGACTGCGGCAATTGCGGCATCATACTTTACAGTCGGTAGAGTGTTGGTGACATCGATGCCGTATTCATGCTTGGCGATGTCGGGATTTGCCCAAGGGTCATAGACGGTGATGTCGATATTGTATTCCTTCAATGCACGATAGATGTCGATAACTTTTGTGTTGCGCACATCTGGGCAGTTCTCTTTAAACGTAAAGCCCAGAAGGAGCAGCCTCGAGCCCAAAACCTGAATACCTTTCTTTAGCATCAGTTTAATGGTTTGAGTGGCCACATATTCGCCCATGCCGTCGTTCATCCGTCGTCCGGCAAGGATAATTTCTGGATTGTAGCCAAAACGCTTGGCACATTGTGCAAGGTAATAGGGGTCTACCCCGATGCAGTGCCCGCCCACCAGGCCTGGGCGGAAGGGCAGGAAGTTCCATTTCGTGCCCGCAGCCTCCAAAACATCGTGTGTGTCGATGCCCATCTTTGTGAATATCTTGGAGAGCTCGTTGACAAAGGCGATATTGATGTCACGCTGAGAGTTCTCTATCACCTTGGCTGCTTCTGCCACCTTAATTGTGGGGGCAAGATGTGTGCCTGCTGTGATGACGGAGGAATAAACTTCGTTGATATACTTTCCAATCTCAGGGGTGGAGCCGGACGTTACCTTCTTGATGTGTTCTACGGTGTGC
>Ga0256407_10005095_pt1 | contig 21388 bp, 16 predicted proteins | sample RumenRJG_04DNA_FD_193489 | JGI IMG/M metagenome (GOLD analysis project Ga0256407, IMG submission 193489) | Bovine rumen microbial communities from Lethbridge, Alberta, Canada - RJG_04 | ecosystem: Host-associated > Mammals > Digestive system > Stomach > Rumen | place: Canada: Alberta... | reverse complement strand
AAATGAAGATCTGCAATATGAGCTTCTACTAAGGTTTTGTTATTATCTATAAACTCCATTACTTGTTTCATCATATCACCCTTTCATTTTTATAGTTTGTATTTGTAACTACAATTAAAAAAAAAAGAGTGAGATCAACTCTCACTCTTTGTATTAAGACCATTCTCAAAAGTTACTGGAATGAATCTGACTGTAGATATGGCAGAAAAGACCTCTATAATCGGAGTAAACAAGAATAGAGTCACCAGACAATAGTGTTTGTAGTCATCTCTTTGTAATTCCTCACTAAGAATATAGTTGGAATTAATAAGCTCTCCAGTAGCTGATATTCTCATATACTTGGTCTTAGTTGGTTTAGCGGTGATAAGATTATCAATGTACTTCTTAGAATCATAATAATCTACTGTCAGTTCACACGAACCAGATTGGATATCAACAGTTAGAGTAGCTCTTGTCATATTACCATAGTTTAAACCCTTTATGAAAGAGAGATTCTTTACTATGAGTTTGTACTCTTTAATTTTTTCTGTAGTAGGATCTGTTATGAAGACAATCTTCAAAGGTTCATATCCTTTAACAAATACCTTACTGATCATATCATTCAGTTTATCCTGATCTCTATTCTCTCTATATATTAATGAACCAACAAAATTAGTCATTACACTGATAAAGTACACAGGATTGGAATAGCACATTTTCATATTCTTTATTAAAGATCTTTTTATGCTTTTCCTCATTACAGGATATGATATATTTCTATATAACCATCTTTTCATATTGGCTAATCTGCCAGTATTACTAAATGATGAGTTATACTTCTTAAGAAAATCATTAACTCTTATCAGTATCGATACAGGATTATCTCTTTCTTTTAAAGAACTCATTAAATTTCGCCTCCAACCAATAAATATGATAATACCCATACACTAGGGATAAGAATGTTCTTTCACATAAATCAAAATATTGCTTTTGCTCTGGTATATCTAGATTTAATACATACTCATTGAATGCTGGAGAATCTTTTCTTAATTGTAATATAATAACCCCTTGTATATTAACACCTTGCTGTTTAAGAAGATAATTGTACGCAGCTAACTGAAGATAGTATTTATACGTAACATGATTAGAAGTTTTGAAATCAACTAAATGGAGTCTTCCATTTATACTAATGAGCATATCATAAGTTCCACCAAACCATTGGCATGATAACTTCTGTTCTTGACCAATAACCTCTACTGTATTATTGGAGTTTAAGATATCCCACCACTGTTTAAATCCATCCAAAATAGTAATAGGATAACCCTCTGGAAGCTCTTCTTCTTTTAAGAACTTTTCGATAGTAGAATGGGCCTTAGTTCCATATACTGCGGCTTCATTGAGTACCCTTTTATATCCCTTATGCTTAAATCCTAAACTATTAGCCCATTGAACTATGCTATCTTCATGTATCATTTTGGATATGATTTCTGTGGCCCTTGGGACATTTGTTCCATCATATGTATATCTATCTCCACAGTTTAAGATAGCGATATCTTTGATTTCCGATAAATCCATTAACTCTTCTCCTTCTTTCTTTTCTCTGTAAAATCTTAATAGTGTGTCTTTGGAGTGATAAATTTACCATTTCATCATTCCTATTATATACAGGCGATAGTATTTTTACCCAATGACATTCAGGTAATTCTAAGTTAGGAGGTAACTTTTCGTGACTAAAGAAAATGAAATAAAGTCATATTCTGACACTTATCTTTATAACAAGTATCCTAACTACCAGAAAATAATCTTTAACTCAATAATGCGCGATCCTATTATTGATAAAGGAACTGGTATGTTCGATGATGTGGTTTATGGACTAAAGAAGTCTAGATTGCTTAGTGATAGTCTTTCTCGTATTCTCACTTCTACAAATACTATTCTTCTTGATCCGGTAAAACCGCTTCCAAAAGCATTTAGGGTATTTTGCTCAAAGGATCCAAAAGATAAGAAAAATCTTAATAAGAACAAGATATTCATCGATTGTACAGGAGCTATAACAAAAGATGCTAAGTCTGCAGAGTATGTGGTAAATGATGTAATGCTCATCTCATATCTCATGCAAGCTGCTGTTACAATGGCATATCATAGCAATCCAACATTGATAACTCGTAGATTTAGTCTTTATAATGAAGCTGCCATATGCTTTGCAAAGCTATTTACTCATATCATAGATTATCTTGTAAAGGTATCTATTCAGGAAAGTAGTAAAATCAAAGTCATGTATGTATCTTCTATGTATTTCCTTAAGGGAATACTTTGTATAGATAAGGATGATAGAGTTGCTGAGATTGCTACTAAGATAGCTGGCATTAGCGATAGAGAAGCTAATATGATAGATTATCTTATGGATAAAGCAGCTAAAAAGAATGGAACTTCTTCTTCTGATCCATATGATGATATCAAGATATTCATCAAATCCTTAACATCAGCTCTTCATCTGAACTCTAAAGTCATCACTACAGATATTGTAGTAGAAAAATGGATGACTCAATATGGTCCAGGAACTGTATTCGGATTGGAGTACTTCCCTGCTTTGTCTGCTATGCTTACTGATGCATATAATGGTGGATATATCAATCAGCAAAAGACCATAGAGAAGGTATGTGGAGCTGATATGGTAGAATATTCAAAGAGCGTGATCGAATTTATCGATAAGATTGTTTGATCGGAGGGATAATCGATGGCCTTCCTATTACAAGTTCACTTTAACGAAAAGGGTGTAACAACTAATCCAGATGTGAATTCATTGGGAGGAATAGATTATAGCGATCCATCTCCATTGAGAGATGGATTTCGCTCTGCATATTTTCCTCCAATGGATGATAAGGGTGGATTAAAAATATCTGGATCTACTCTTCCTAAGATATATAATGCATTAAGCTCCGAGAGAGCAGAGTATACAGTTTATCTTAAGTACAAGATAAAAGAAGAGTATCTTATATATGAAGAAACCCCTATAATAGCATATGAGAGCTCTTTCATAGGAACTGGTGTAAATTTCATATGCATAAAAGATAAAAGAATTTGCGTATATGATACTGAGTATACTTATCATCTTAGTGATGCTGTAGATTATACATTTGATGGAGAATGGCATACTCTAGTAGTATCAAAGAATTCAGAATATCTTAGAATATTCGTAGATGGATTCATACGAGGAGTATACTATAGCAACTCTATCATTCCTATAGGCAAAACAGCTGCTATATATATTGGGTTCAATAATGCTCTTGGTACCATGGATCATTGTACTAATTTTGGTGGAGGATGGATGGACGATATCTGCATAGTAGATCATGCAGTATATTCAGAAAACTTTGTTCCGCCAAATATGTATTGGCAAGGAGAAGATAGAAGATCTAATTACTATCTTGAGAAGATCCATAATTTAGATAGTATGCCATACATGATCAAAGAAGAAACAGAAAAGAATCTTGCTGCTACTGCATTTCATATAAATGAGAAGCAGAAAGGATGGCTTCCTAAGAGATTAAGATTAAACTGGCATGAGGAAGATTTCTATTTCAAGCATGAAGAATATTTTAGAGTATGTGACCACAGAACCTATACAGCTATATCTATTACTGGATTAGAACAACCATTATTGATGGAGCCTAACAATGATAGATTCGTTGATATATTCAATGCGGAAGAAGCATTAAATAATAATAAGATCTATGCTTTCATGCTATTTGTTGATAAAATCTTTATTCCTCTATCCAAGATTTATATTATCAAATCTGATAACTTCTATACTCTGTTCATAGTAGATAGAGAGCCTGATCCATATAATATGATAAAGTCATTAGAAATGGTACAAATACCATTTCCAGTAATATATGAAGAAGGATTGGGTCAAAGAAAAGATATTGATAGTAAACATGGCCCACTGTATATTTTCAATAAGAGTGGACTGTTTACTGTATCCAATGGATATGCCTACTACTACATAGATCCAAATAGAGCTAAGGATATGTATACCACTGGTATTAGAGAACAAAATATACCAATAGAGCCACAACAATGGTCGGAAGAGGATTCTAATAATAATGGGGATGGAACCAATTCTGATAAAGGTGGGGATAATGGAGATGGCACCGATGATGAGGCCAACTATCTTCATTCATATTGGAGATATGGAACCTTCTCTATCAGCAGCCAGGATTCTGACTACTATTATGTGAAATTCAATAGCTCCGATAAGCAATTTCCTGCAAGAGAAGGATATGGAGTAAATCTATTCAAGAATACTTTGCTTATCGATACAAGACAGTATTCAATAGTAGGAGAAGATCTATTTAGGTTCAAGAAAAGAGCCGATTTGGATCTAGATCTATTTAATGGAAGAAATATCACTATGCAGATCATAACTGATAAAAGAGATTTCTCTGATATAGCCAATGATCTGATAGAAATGAAAGATATAACTGTCAAAGCAGTTAAAGATAAGCAATCCAAATTCGCTATTCCGGATGCAAAAGATTCTGATGGGAAAAGATATGACCAGTTCTTAGTATTTAAAGAGAACTATTGCATGAATGGCGAGCAAAGAATAAGAATCAGTAATAGTAAAACCTATATCTATCTAACAGAACCTACTGATTTCTTAGATAAAGGAGATACTCTTACTTTTGTATTCTTAAAATGCTTAAAGGCCAATCAATATGGCCCATTACATGTGAAGCCATATTATTTATATACCAGAGCTGGTCGAGGGTCTACTAAGATTTATAATCCTCCTGCTAATACAGATACAGAAGGTAGATGGACTTCAGAGATAGTAATTCCATCTCATATGGGAATAAAATATACGGTAAATAATATCATCACATTCATAAATGGCAAATTTGTATCTCCAGATAGATACACAATAAAAGATAATATTCTTACTCTTAAAGACCCAAACTATTTCAGAGTAAAAGAATCTTATGGAGTCACATTCGTATTATTGAAGATGCTGGATGAGATAACAGATCCATCTGGTAAAAGAGGATCAATCATCGATTATCAACAGAAGCAAGGATCTAGATTTGTTCTATATGATATGAATGATAATGAAGATGCAGGTGATTGGGATGCATTTGAAAAAGGAGCTCTTACTATATGGAATAAATTAACACTAGATAACTTCGTTGTATTTGATCAGTATGGTAAATATATGCCTGATATAATTGGTGAGGTATTCAATATGAATATCATCAAATATATCAAATCTAGTGAAGATCCAGTATTGAGGGTTCCCAGATTTCTAACCTGCGTTTATTCCCCAAAATCTCTTCGTAATAAAGCCAATGTAGTAATACCAAAGAATTTCCATTTTATAAAAGACTATATCAGATTATATCAAGAATTTGCAGAAATGGATAAGAACTTCTACGACTTTATATCTGACTATGACGTTAGATATAGTAGAAGCAAGTACTATGGTCAGAATCTTGCTAAGGCTTTCTTCTATACTCTCCAATACAATGAACTAAATTTCTTGAATATGTATAAGAGATTAGCTCCTGGTAAGAGAGAGATTCTTGATATAAACAGAATAAATGAAAAGTTCAAAGCTAATGGCATTATGAATAAATTTATGATGCACAGAGACGAATTCCATTCTAGTAAATATAGAACGTATTCTATATTCTTCTTAGATGGACTGGTCCCATATTGGCAGAAGTATATTGAATACTATATGAATATCATGTATCTTAGACTAGATAAGAAAGTATCTGGTTCTAAGTTGGAATGCATAAAATTAAAAGGTATGAACAATATGCTAGAGCCGCTTGATAGCAATATAACTCCTAATGTATAATAAATAATATCGTCCCAGCAGTTTGCCTGCTGGGACATTTTGGTAAGATAATTAAGGGGGTTGAATTAGATGATATCTAGCCCATACACAAACGTCGAAAAAGTAGAGAATGAGCTAAATGCTAAATATAGCAATTCTGATCTAATAGATCCAGAGGACGTGCAACTTTTCGTAAAGATAAATGAAAACAACTATTATCCCATAAATACATTAGTGGATAAATATGGAAAGTTCCATGTAGATGATTCTACTTCATATGCTGAAAAGCAATTATATGCTGGATCTAAGCATCAGTTTCTCTATAAGCAATATTTGATAGAAGAGGATAATAAATTTGCCCTAAAGATATCAGATGATACCACATTTGCCACTGGATGGGATAAGAGTAAATATGTGATGTTCTTAAATGGGTATTTGGTTAATGAGGTATTGTTTCAAATAACCATTCCATCTATAGATAATGAGTATCTTGATAAATGGCTATATAGCGCTATTCTATTCAATAAAGGTGATAGGATAGATCTCTTTTATATAGAGGGAAGAGATAATGCATTTGAACATGTTAGATTCAATCAAGATATCTATGTGAATTGTAAGAAAGTTAAAGCAGATGTAGATAATCAGGAGATAGTAAAAGTTCCATATCCATATTCAGCTTATCCTAGAAATGAGCATATGTTCTATGTGTTCGATGGTACTACTAAGAAGTATCTAAATAATAAAACAGATTATAGTGTGGCTGATAATGGGGAGTATATATTTCTTCATGATGATAATATATTAAAGACTGCATATAAGAGCTATATAGTATTCACATTCCCATATGTTAAAGAGGAATTTGAAGATGAAGAGGATCCTAATGGTGTAGGAGAAACCACTGGAGTAAGCTTCTTTGCTTCTTATTATACTTATGATGAAGAAAATAAATCTGGTTTAGATCAATCGAATGGTTATATTAAGTTCTATCCAGCATTTGATGATTATAAGTTGTTGAAGGAAAATTTCTTGTTATTCAGAAATAGCACATTTGTGCAACCAGAATTGTATAGGCTTGTAAATAATAATACTATTCAGCTCCTTGATGCAAATCTTATAAAGTATGCTCCATATGATAAGTATACCATGCTGATATTTAGAGAAACTGATAAACAATCTTATAGAGCTAGACAGTTCAATTTCAATGTATATCAAGTAAAGGTATACGCTGGGCAAAAGACTATTAATGTTCCAGATTCTATTCCAAAAGATTCTGATTTCTTAGTATTCAATGGTACTTTATTCTTAGATATGCATGATAAATATAAATGGGTAGATGGTAATCCTCAAACTATACAGATTCAAGATAATGCTGTAGATATAAAGGGAGATAGAATGCTAACCTTTATCTTCTATACCAATTCAAAGAAATCAATAAAGAGAAAGACTCTCAGATTCGTTAAATTGAAATTCGAGACTACTGGAGAGAATGAGGTATATGTAACCAATGAATCTGGTTATAAGCTTAAGTATAATAAAAAGAATTTAATCATATTCCATAATGGAACATATTTACCACCAGATAGATATGATATCAATAAAAGTACAGGAAAGATAGATTTTGTAGATAAATTCGACTTTATCAATCATGAGAGTACATTTACAGGTATCTTCTTAGTATCTCAAAGAATAGAAGATGCTTATGATGATTGGCTGTATTATAGTATTCTCGATGGAGATCCAAATAAGTTATTGTGGTTTGATGAGATTTACGCAAAACCGGTAATCACTAAAAAATAAGAAAGGAGGATGATAACCAATGTCTGTTATTTTGAAATACGATGATAAAGTTAGAGAACTACCAGCTCATGAATTGTATTATACTAATCATGAACTAGATTATGCTGATAATCCTATATTTTATCTTGGTGCGATAGAGAAGTCTAAAGAGGAATGGAACACTGGTATTGCTTGTCTAAGTAGATCAGATAATGCTTTAAAAATAACTGATGTGATGGCTAATAATGCTATTTCAACAGATGCATATGGAAATCTTTCAAAATGCATTAGTGCTTCTGCTGATCCTACGGATTATTTAAATGATAAATCCGGTGTTATGATGAAAGCAGCTGTTCTTCATAGTGTCAGAAATTATGAATCGGAAATAGATGGAGAAATCCCTATCTATAGAACTATTAGTATGTGGATTTATAAGAATAATATCTATGGTGATAATACTCTTTATCCATTTGCTATCATGAAACCCGCTAAAGCCACTGATGGTGCAACAGGGGCTCCATTCTTTCCAACATATGGAATCTGTGCTGGATTTAAATTAACTAACGATTATTTGGTCTTTGAGACAGAGCACTATTTTACCGGATCTTATGTGAATAATTATCTGTATGATGATAGATGGAATCATGTAATGGTAGAGATAGTAGCCAAGGAATTAAATGAAGAGAGTGCTATGAATCTCTATATCAATGGAGATTTAATATCAACATTATCCGCTAGATTCAATACAGATATAACTAAGTATAGATTTAGGGATGATATAGTAGCTACTCTTACTACAGATAGGGCAATATGGCAAGTGCCAAATTATTTCGAAGCCGATGGAGGAGCTATAGCAGATTTTACTGTATTTGATTATCTGCTATTAGATCCTAAGAGTACAGATTATATAGTACCAAATAAAGAAGTATATGAGTACATGTATAATCATTATAACCTGTATACTTACTATATTGCGGTTAAATCTGAATCTACAAGGAATAATGGTATAAACCAATCTGCTGGTAAAAATACTGGTGCTAATGATGGTGAAGTTCCTCACGATAATATAAATGTACCAGAAGATGCTACTGGCTCTGTAGTTGATAATAAGACCAAGGGAGTAGCATATGTATTCAAATGCCAGATAGACGTACCAGAAAGAAGTATTGGTCAAACATTCAATGCTTCTATGATTGTTGGAACTTCTAATACTGTCGTTACTGTAGAAATTCCATTTCCATATAAGAAATTTACAGATATGGAATTTTTCTGCACTAAGCCTGATGGAGAATTTATCCCACAATACTATTATGATAGAATCGACGAGCATCACATAAGATTTAAGAACGGAAACCCAATGAAATTAGATGATGATGAGAGAGGAATACGATTCACTTTTCTTCATAAACAGGGATTCTATCATGTTCAAAAGTATGAACAAACCAGTTTTCTTCAACAGGGCCAAACAGAGGTCCAATTAAATACTCCATATGATAATATAGTAGATTTGAATCTTAGAATAAGAGTATTCGTAAATAGACAGTTCATCTATCCAGATTCGTCTAGTTATATAATAGATAGAGAAACAGGAATTGTATCATTCTCTACTAAATTTCTTAATGGATTTGGTAATGGTACTAAAGAAATAGATTTTCTGTGTTTTTACACTGGAACCCACAAAAATGATCTCACAGTTCCTAAACTTCCTATGTCTGGATATATAGAATTTATGAAGAGGCATGCTGATAGAATATGGGACAAAGATCTATTTGCTGCATTCGTAAATGGAAAATTGATAGATAGAGATGATATCATTGATATGACCTCTAGAACCCATAAGATAGGTACCGATATAAAGACTAGATATAATCTAGAAGTAAAGAATCTATCTCCTAGAATATCTTATCTTGTTCCATACCTGGAAATGAGATATAAGCATGAGGATAAGGGAATAATAAATCATAAATTAGAATTCCCATGCACAATGAAAGTATACTATCCAACAGTTAAGCAAAATAGATATTTCCTTATTCCTGAAAACACTACGGTGCTTAATCCAGTGGAATATATGCCTATGGTACCAAATCATCAAGATTTCTATATCACCCTTCTTCATCATGGATTAGGAGAAAATCCAGATGGAGATAAAGTAAGATATTCACTGAATTTCTATAGAGATGATTATTGGCCAAATGCAGATGAGATCATGGTAACTGCTATGGTTAGACCAAAAACCAATATGGAAGAATTTGTTCCTACATCTGATACCAGAACTATCATGGGAGTACTTCCAATAACAATAACTAATACTATGGTAGATGTGCCTATGTTTAGTATTCAAGCTAGTACTGTATACAAAGCTGATACCAATATAAATTATCTCAAACCAGATGCTGTAGATGGGATAATGTGCAGATTCGAGTTTTATAAGACTAAGAAAGATATATACAAGAGATTATATTATTCATTATATGCCTCTTACTATGAAAGAGATGCACAAGTTGGAGTGTTTGAATGGGTTATTAGCAGTGGGGTAAATGCTACTGGTAGGATATACTATCGCAAAACTATCAACTTTGTTCCATTTAATGAGATAGATAGAGATATCTTTGATGGAGAATATGATGAAGATACTACTTACACCAAGCATGATAAGCAGTATAATAGATATGATTGGATTTATGATGGTGGATTTGGTGATAGCGGGTACTTCATAGAAGAGGATGAATATTATAAAGAGCAAATGGAAGCAAAGAATATGGGGGACAGAAGTTCTAATGTGGAAACTGCCGATGTCACTATTTCCAAGACTTCTTCTTATGCTGGAGATAATGGTGGTCCATCAGATAAATACAAAAAAGATAAGGAGGGTAGTGAATAATGAGCAATAGTTTTAAAAGATCATACTCTACCATATTAAGATTTGAAAACTGGAATTATTATGATGATTCTGGTAATACAAACTGGACTATGGTTGGAGGAACTGATGCTATTCAATTTGACCAAGATAGTATATTCAATGAAACTCTTGGTTTGAAAAGAAACTGTATGCATATTTCCCATCCTTACGCTTATCTTGAAAATAAAATGCCAGAAGAGAATATATCGTTAGGAGATACTGGATTTACCATAACTGCTTGGATCAAGTTCGATACTTCCATGATAGTATCATATCTAGATAATTACAGCTTTTATGCTCCATTTATACGGTTAACAGATTCCAATGGCAAAGTGTTTGTGATAAAACTATTAGATCATAAATCATCAAAAGATCTAGTAACACAAACTGCTTCTATAAATATCGATAATAAAACATACTATTGCAATTATGGTGATTATATAGGGCAAGATGAGTGGTTCCATTTCATGTATTCTAGAGACGGTGATGAAAATAGATTATGGATTAATGGTGCTCTTGTAGGCCATTATCACATCCCATCTAGTCAGAATATAGTGTACACAATAAAATCTATTATATTCGGATGCCCAGATTCTAATATTCAAAATAATGGTATGGCATATTGTGTAGATGATATATGTGTTCTAAATCAGTCATTTGAAGAGGACAACTACTATACTTCTGATAAGCCATTTAGCTGGGTATATCCTCCAGTCAACATGACTAATATTTTGGAAAACATACTCAATCCAAATTATAAATACGGATCTAGTACAGGATTGGTGTGGACGTATTGCAATCCTATAAAGATATCTGGGTCTATATTATACTTTGGGCCAGATATGTATGGATCTATGCTGTTCATAAATAACACATTCATAGAACCACAGGGATGGGAAAGATTACCAGATATTCCAAAAAGCCCAGAAATTAGAAGAATCCAATTACTAAGTTCAGTAGATGTATCTAGAGCCAATTATTCATATTTCACTCTTGTTGGATTAAAACCAAAGACGGTTACTGGATTTGGTATGAATATACAGCAAACTACTACAAATGGAACTTCTGTATCACATATAGTGCCTTCTCTTTACAACAGTTATAAAGTGAAAGATGGAGACGCATTCATTCTACTTGATGGATCGTTAGCAGTAGTGCAACCAGATAGGTATACTGTTAATAAGCACTCAGATGGAAATTATTATGTAGATATGAAGAATACCGATGATTATCTAGGTACTCATGGTATGAGATTAACTTGGATATTCATGAGAGGTAATTCTGTTGATAAAGAAATTCTTTTCAAGAAATTAGTATGCCCAATAGATAAACAAGGTTATGCAGAATTGCCAACATTTACAGCCCATTCTGAAAGATTTGGCAGTATAGGCTTTACAATAGACAGTGCTCTGTTCTTTGTAGATGGATCATATATGCCTCCAGATTATTTCACTCTCAATGATCAGCATCAATTAGTAATAAATACACTCAAATATGGAGATGATAATCTGGCTCTCCATAATGAAGTAGAATTAATACTAATAGAATCTACTGATGGAAGAGATTATAATCCAAAAGATGATATGGATTATAGAATAACTGGGTCTAGTCTATTTGAAGAGCTGCTTCATCTTCGTATTACGAGAAAAGAAGATTATATAGATCCCATAAATATGGAAGAGGATATGTATAATAAGATCTTGTGGTATGAAAATAATAAGATACCAGCATCTAATTTCAATTATAGAAACAAATTCAATATCAAATGGAAAGAATAATTGGGGAGAGGATAATTCCTCTTCCTTTTATTTTGTTATATACCTCTATTTTGACATTCAGGTAATGCGTTGGTCATATATATTTCCGCATTTATAATATTGAGAATTGGGGGTATTCCCATGGATAGTTGTTCAGCCAAAAGTTTTTGTAAGAAGATGGATAAATACCAAAAAGCATATTACAAAAGCTTACTGTCCGTCCCAGTTACATGCTGCAATGCTAGAGCAGGTTCTGGTAAAACCACTATTGCTGTTCTAGCAGGTCTTCAACTACTTGAGGAGGGTAAAGTAGATAAGATTGTTTATATTCGTTTCCCTGATCCTATGCTACAAAGCTTAGGAGCTCTTCCAGGAGAAATGGATGAAAAAGAAGTTTACTATATGAAACCTTTTATGGATGCATGTTCTCAGTTTGGTGTTACTCAGGGTATATTTGAAAATATGATGGCAAGAGAATCTATCATTATGTGTACTAATATAGCCATGAGAGGTGTAAACATTAGAGATTCATTTGTTATTATAGATGAAGCTCAGAATGGTACATTCAAAGATCTTAAGCTTGTTCTTACAAGACTTAATGAAGCTTGTAGAACTGCACTAATAGGTCAGTCCGAACAGTGCGACAATTCAAAAGCTGGAAGAGAAAATGCATTCAATGCGTATATAAAACATATGACCAAGCAACCATTTGCAAAAGAAACTCCATTACTAATTAATCATAGAGGCAAGATAAGTGATTGGGCTGACAGATTAATGATGGATAGTAATGGAGAATATTACGTATATACAGAAGAATAAAATACGGGTAAGCCTTAATTGGCTTACCCGATCAAATTCCAATATAAAACAAAATTTATCCCCTGGTGATAGTTCACCAGGGGAAATCCCAAACTTTAATAAAATAATATATTATAAAAGTGAAAGTATATGTAATTTGATTACCTATCTTTCAACCTTCTACGTAGCAATTGGGCTAACCTCCCAAAAGCTACATAATATACTTTTTCTTTTAAAGAAAGGAGACACCATTATGAATCTCAACAATGATGCCAATCAAATGTTTAGGATTTACAGAAATGTACGTCCTGTGTTTAATTTTAATTGGTACTCTTCTTATGGAGAGAAATTATCGGCTTCTCAAATTTTGGATGAGGAAGGAAATGTTGTAAGTACAAAAGTTACAAATAGTATCGGGGAGTATGACTTCCCGCTTTATATGCAGAACGTGTATGTTAACGTAAATATCGTATCATTTGAAAAGAAACCAGCAATGGTATTCCCAGTTGGAATTCCTATTCCGCCTATTTATGTTCAGGAAATGAATGGAATTACAACTGGACCATATGCTCTTAGAGCAGGTGAGCCATTTATTCTTCTTATGGATGATAAGAAAATTATTGCCGTAGCTCCTAATATGGAGTTCGCCAAAGGAATTCTTTCTCAGATGGCTAAGACATTCTCTATGGAATGTGAAGGAAGAGCGGCTATTTATGAATGGAAAGGAGGACTTCCAGTATTTAAGGAAGAAACTCCTATTGATATTGATTAATTGTATTTAATAGGGAGGACTTTAACGTCCTCTCTTTTTTTTTTGTTTCCATTGAACGCAAAGACTTACTGATAAGATTTATGATGAAAAGAGGTAGATTATACTGATGAGTAATATAGTAGATCGTATGAAAGATAAACACATTAACACCAATCTCTCTATGAATACTGGTATTAATATGGCAAAATTGGAGTTAACAGGAGATTGTGAATTAAACTGCAGATTCTGCTATAATAGAATACTTAAGCAAAAAGGAATACGCCAGAATTATATAGATGAAGATAGTGTAAAAATATTCTTGGCCACGATAAAGAAAATACCTTCTATAAAAGAAGTAGGACTATATGGTTTAGGAGAGTCTACTCTTCATCCTCATCTTGCTAAATATTACAAGATGATGAAAGAAGCTGGGTATTTCGCATATCTTACAACTAATGGAGTCGAAACCGCACATCTAATTCCAGCTATTAAATATATCGATTCATTAAAGTTCAGTTGGAATTATAAAGATGAAAATGATTTTCATGCTAAAACCGGCGAAGATCATAAAACCATGTATACCATATTGAGCAACATCAACAATATATATCAGTTGTTTTCAAATGACGTAGATATATCAATATCGGTTGTACTCGATATAGGAGATCAAGTATCGGATTTTAAATATATGCTTAGTAAGATAAAATGCAAAAATGTATTCTTTGTTCCAGTACTAACACAAGGCGGTATTTATGGGGCAGGTAAAACAGGGGGTCCAAATATAGTAGAAGATGGATTTAAAAAATCCATGCCTTGTTGGGCATTGTTTAAAGGATTATATGTAGATTGCAATTTAGATGTGAGAACTTGTTCTTATGGTAATGATGATAGTAAGCCATACACATACATACTTGGAAATCTTAAAAAAGACTCATTAGAAGATATATTAAAAGAAAGAGATAAATATAAACAAATGCATTTAAATGGAGATTGCCCAATAATTTGCAAGGAGTGTTTAAAGATAAAATGAGCAGCATAGTAGAAAGAATACGCCATGTATCTGATAATACGAATTTTTCATTAGATACAAAAGTTATTACAGCAAAATTAGAGCTTACTGGAATATGCCCAATGCAATGCTCATTTTGTTATAATAAAATAATGAAAGAAAAAAATGAACGACAAAGAATAATATCTGATTATGATTTTAAACTTATGCTAGATGCCATGGATGAATTAGGAACTATAAAAGAAATTGGATTATTTTACATGGGAGAATCAACTATTCATCCAAAACTTTGTGACTATTATAGAATTCTTAAAAATAGAGGGTATTATACATATCTTACTACAAATCTATTTGTAAATACAATTACAGATGCTATTCCATATATAGACTCTATAAAAGTATCTTGGAATTATAGAAATGAGAATGATTTTAAAGATACTATTAAATCAGATAATTGGAAGAATACTATGAATAATCTTATAAAGAATATCAAGAATCTATATATAGAATGCCACAAGAATGGGCACACTCTTTCTATATCTTCTGTATTAAGACCAGGAGATACAACAAAAGATTACTGCGAATACATGAAACTGCTCCCACATGATGAATGGTACTTCCTTCCAATGCAGTCACAGGGGGGATTAGTAGATCTATCTGGAAGAGATGGTGTAGTTGGGGATTTTAATAAGCAAGTTAGCCCACTTCCATGTTGGTCTTTATTCAATGGATTCTATGTGGATTGTGAATTGAATGTAAGAACTTGTTGCTATGGCAATGATAGTAAGCATATATTGATGAATCTAAACAAAGATAAATTTACAAAAGAAGAATACTACGCTAGAAAAAAGGAATATATGAAAATGCATTTGCATCACAAAATTCCTAATATATGCACGAATTGCCTAAAAGATCAAGAAGAAGGTGATTGATAATGACTAATGATGAATTAGACAAGAAGGGTATAGAAACTAGTAATTGGATATCAGATCATTGGAAGATTATATTAGGGATAATAGCTATATTGTTTATTATTTTCATTATATCATTTGCAGCTATAAAGATAAATAATAAGATAGATTCTCTAATAAATGAAAATGAAGAACTTAAAAAAGCAACAGTAGTTACGCCCCAGCAAGCAACAGACTCCAATTATCTTCAAAATGCATTAAATATGAGAAAACCAGATGCTGATAAAGCTGTTACTATAATAGAAAGAGCCCAAACTGGGCAAACGCAACCATCTAGTACAATAGTAATACAAGCACCATCTGCAGAAAAAGCAACAGAAGTAGTTAGAGAAAAAATAGAAGAAAAAGATCCAACAATGCCTAAAATAGCATTGGAGAAATCCGATAGAACTCTTGTAGCAGAACAACCAGAAAATAAAGATTACCAAGTTGGCGTATATAAGATAAATACTTATAGAAATTGGGGTATCGGAACAGGAATAGGTAAATTAGGCGATCAAACCTATGTACCAGTAGTGATACACAGACAGTATAAGAAGGATCGCTCAATTGAGCTTCAAGCTAACTATAATGTTACCGGTAACGGTGTAGATGGGTTTCAGGTTACACACACTTGGCACTTTTAAAAAAGCAAGCAGCAGATCCTAATGGATCTGCTGAATTTTAGTTTATAATATAAATTGTAAACTAAACCCTCTAAAAATATATATTATAATAGTGAGATCAGATCAATTTTGCACACACAATTTGATCTGATTTAATAATATATATTTGGAGGTGCATTATCATGATAGAACTACAGATGAAATTTATTTGTAATACTAACATGATAGACACTATAGTTGCCATTATAACTTTAGTGTTTACTATCCTATCATATAAGAAAGCTAATAAGTAGCCTACTAATATGTTAGTAGTGTAAATTTTTGCTACTTTTGATATATACCAAAAGAAGATGGCGGATCATTTTATAATATCTAGGAATCCGCCCCATTATTATTTTTTTTTTGTTTACAGATTATCCATAAGCCCATGGTCTTTATACCAATTAGCTTTACCTCTTAATACATCTCCACCACGAGATCCATCTTCTGCAAATGGATTATATGAAGAAGATTCATCAGTACCCAGATATTCTAGATCTCCTCTAGTATCTCCATCACCATATCCATCATTCCACCAAGCATATGGTTTGTGCCAACGATAATCTCCATCTTCATTATTAGCAGCTTCTCCATGAGTCATCACATGATCTTTATCGATAGTAAGCCACAGAGCTTCTGCAACAACGCAAATAACCTTAGCCATCGTCTCAATCTGTGCTGCTGTTGGTGGATATTCTCCAAGATCATCAGAACCAGCACCATATGCACAATCTACTGCAATTCCGACAGAACCAGTATTGCGCATATAAGTATGGCTCAATTTAGTTGAAAGATCATCTACAGATACAAAGATTCTTCCATCTCCATCTATATTTATATGGTAATCTTCATACTTAGTATGATACTTACCTGCAGTCCAATGGAGATAAAGTTTCACATCTCTGCCCTCACCTTTAGCGTCTTCCCAAATAGCTTCTCTACTGTCACTAGCTATTTGATGTAATTCTTCAAGTGTTACTTCTCTCATTTTAAAAACACCTCCTATTCTTATGTCGAACAGTTTAATAATGCGGAGGTGATTTATATGCCTAATAAAATCAATAGCAATGAAGGCGGTACAGTTACCGACCAATTAGAACAACTAACCCAAATTCAAATACCAAGAGAGATTATAGCAGAAGACACTTACAGATATATGGGAAATCTTGTTAGATCTCTTTATGATATAAATATTCCATCTACCATGTCTAAATACGATCCAATAGAATATATGTATCTGATGACTAAAGAAAAGAATGATAAATGGATATATATAAAGAGATATACAGAGCTTCCTTATTGGAATAAAAGGTACAGTCATCCAATAATGGAAGAGATGAGTAACTTTGAATGGAAAAAAGATGATGCTACTCATGTATATGATTCATATGCTAACACAGTACTCCATATAGCTCTACAGAAAGGATGTACTGCAGATACAGGATATCATGTAAATGAATCTTCTATAACATTTACCTACTAAAATTTGTCCCAGTAGCTATTATAGCTACTGGGGTCTATTGTGTGCAATTAGTAGTCCACTTCTTCTTTATCTACGTTTAATACAGCATCGTCTTCAGATGTGTATTCTAATGCTTTAGGATTAAATCCTTCTATTTCTATATATTGCCTAATAAGCTTTACATTACCGAATGTAAGGGAATGGTGTATCTTATCAAACTCTTTAAATCCTTTTGGAAAAGCCTTTCTAAGATCTCCATATACGTCTTCACTTGTCTCTAGTATATTCTTGATGGTATCTATGGAAGAGCTTTTTAATTCTCTCTCACTATCTATACATACTTTAACCATATGAAATTACTCTCCTTAAGTAGTAGTATGATACTTATAATCATTATAACCGATATTAATATGATAATACACAATACCAGTTACAGAATCGTCATCTGTAGTTACAGCAGCTAAAAGAATCTTTCTAAATGTTCTAGCCCCTTCATTAATCATCTTCTTAGTAGATTTAGTTGCTATTATCTCTCTGGTTTCTCCATTTCTCTCAAGATAAATATAATTTACTGTATTAGGCTCAAGAGTAACAGAGAGAGGACTTTCCATCTGAGAGTAGAACCCTCCTAAGAAGATATTAACTGCGGGAATGTAAATTACAAGACCATTAGCGGATTTAAGCTGCATTGCATAACGATTATAAGACCCATTTATTATCATTTCATCATCAGTATGTGTAGTTCCAAAGTTAGTTATCAATGGATTTTGAGTAAGGAAAGATTGATATGTGTGATCTGCTTTCTCTCCTTCAAAGAACAATCCATACTTCTTGCCAGAATAGATAAGACCAGTACCTTGAGGCATTGAATCTGTATATACTTGCTCATTAAACGTATATCCATCTCTAATTTCCATATTCTGATAATTGGAGGAGAATTTCACATAGATATTTTGATATCCAGTATTTCCAGTAGAACCAGATGGAGAAGCATAGAAGAAGGAGAAGCAACAATAATTAGAATCTAAGAACGTCATAGTTCTAACTTGTTCTACCAAGTCTGTATCATTCATAGCATCCTGTACATATTTGCAGATAGATCTCCATCCTATGCTATAAATTCCAATATTAGATTCTCCAAAGCACTTTACAAGATTGCCACTAGAATCAAATACAGCAATATATGCGTAATTTGAATAAGAAGAACTTGATTTAGAGTTATCTGGCACTATAGCTACTATGTTATCTGCATTGCAATTATAGAACACTCTGATATATTTGGTATATGGAGTGGTTACACTAGAATTCAATGAAGACAATTTTAGAGTAATAGACTTTAACAATTTCATTGTAACTTTAAAATCTGCATTTGTTTGAGTATGAAGATACTCATAGATATCTACTTTGTCTCCTGCCAATTCAGCATGGAAATATCTTGGAGATCCATCAGATGTCTTACAAGAAGAATCGCCATATTTAGTAAATACTGGCAATGGATTTACCTGTTTATAAGATCCTGGTTGTGGAAGTACAACAGATATATCAGTTGGGTCTCTCTTAAAGTCTTTTATCCATACAACACAATTGCCATACATAGTAGAAGCACAGTTCACAAATACATTATCCCATACAGCAATATATTTAAAGAACCACTTACCCCATGGGCAAGCATCAGGAGTGTTTACTTCTAGCAAATAAGGAGTATTTTCTCCTCTATCTCTATATTCACTTGTATTTTGTACTCCCATGATATATCTATCAAAATAAGCTCTGTAATTTGTGAAGTTATGCCAAGTTACATAGTATTTTCCATTGTATTCATCATAAGAAGTGCAAATAGATTTAGCCTGAATATTGCCAGTTGTAAAATAAGATTTTGTGTCTTTAGGATTGAATACAAGATCCCCCTTCTTTTCTATTGGAGTTACAGAAATAGAAGTTCCTTTTAAGAAATCTTTGGTAATTTTCCAACTTCTCTTAATAGCATATGGATTAACAGTAGGAGCTGTCGTATTGCCTACATCTTCTTTCATAACATATGTGATATTAGCATACTTAAGAAGAAGTGTAAGTATCATATCTGACTCATTAAACACAGCAGTCATCTGGAAACCCTGTCTCTCATCAGAAAGTGGGGTATTTATATCATATCCTAGGTCAGCACAATTACCAGTAGTCACACTATTGATCATTTGCGTTGTGTCAAAAGAGCATACATTTGTATCACATGTAAGAATCTGATATGGACTCTCTAATCCGCAAGTTCCAAGGAAAGACATATCTGAGTATTTGTATACATTGACTGTAGCAATCTCTGGATTCTTCATATCGGCATAATACTGCGTCTTATTTACAACAATCAATGTATCATAATCAGCGAAGTATCTAGCGGTTATAGTAGAATCTGTAATTACTGTAGATATATTCTTGCATTCGGTCCATCTTGCAAACTCTCTATCAGAATTGGTATTGATAAGATACCAACCATCTGTTCCGGTAGAAGTAAGAGATTTATCATACTTCACATAAGCAATTATATAATCATTGCTGCAAGTGATAATATCTGTAATATAGGATACTTTAGCTCCAGTGCTAGATAAGAAACAAGCAGGAGATACAGCTGTATTAGAATAATAGAATTTTTGCACATCTGTTGTTCTATAAGCTTGGAAGAGATCATAGTTCTCTAATGCTACTCCAGAGTTAGCAATAACATAAAGAGTCTCATTTCCCTCATAATCCGAAGTAAGGCCAAACTTGAACGTATTGTTCATATTATACATAGGATATAGTTCTATAATATCCTCTTGGTTAAAATTAATCTTAGGAGCCAAATTCAAGAACATCTTGGAATCAATATAAGCTTTCAGCTTCTTCATCAATTCATCTGGAAGAGCATCTATTTGCTTTTGCAGATCTTGAATCAACTTAGTATTATTATAAATGAGAGATCTATTTCCTATGATATAATTTAGTATATATTGCTTATCTTGCGCATATATACCTTTAAACTTCTCAAATTCTTGCTCATTCTCTTCTATTAATTCTGTATTTTTATCTATATCAGTTCTATTATCAGTAACCTGGTTAAACAGCTTCTTTATATTCTCAGAATTGGCATTTATATTCTTTGTGTTTCTATCTATATCAATTCTATTATTACTGATATTTCTTGTATTCTTATTTACTTGATTCCATAGTTTGGGAATCTCTTCTTGTATTTCACCTACGTCTACTGTAAGATTATCTATATTAGTAGCATTTAATACAACCTGATCTAGCATTCTAAATACAGTAGGCTCAGATAGTATCTTTAATGCATCTATCTCTTCTTGCTGATTATCTGTTCTTTCTTCTAATCTATCAAGATCAGCTCTAATATCTACCGCTATATTAGATATTTTTAGATTGAATTCTTTTTGACCAGAATTCTCATCTACTTTCTTTTTCAAAGCATCGATCTGACCCTGCAAGTCTCTTAATTTTGCTTGTATTTCGTC
>Ga0256407_10005093_pt1 | contig 21390 bp, 20 predicted proteins | sample RumenRJG_04DNA_FD_193489 | JGI IMG/M metagenome (GOLD analysis project Ga0256407, IMG submission 193489) | Bovine rumen microbial communities from Lethbridge, Alberta, Canada - RJG_04 | ecosystem: Host-associated > Mammals > Digestive system > Stomach > Rumen | place: Canada: Alberta... | reverse complement strand
TTCCTCCACATGCGGGATGAATCAGACTGACTGCGCTGATAATTGGGGATATATTCAGATATTTCCTTGCCGTTGGCAATGACCTGCAAATCATATTTCTCAGCACTATCTGGCAGTACTGCCTTAAACTTAGAGTAAATGGCATTTACACGCTCTGCCGTAAACAGTCTGAATGAAAATTCGTCATTGGCATAGATTAAAATCGTCTTGCGGGCATCATCAATCCTCACGCTATCCAGTTTTGCGGCATATATCATGTGTTCTTCCGACGAAGTCGGCACAGTGAAACATTGTTCTATAAGAGGTGTTATTGTGTCGGGGGGTATTACTTGTGCGGAATCCACAACTACATCTTCGCCGCCAGCAATTATGGAGCTCGTGTTTCCCTCCAATGAAGATAATGAAAGGAATAAACTGATGATAGCTATAGATGCTTTCATGCGAATCGCCACGCTTTGATTTCCTGAAAGAGCATAGGGACTGGCAGTCCGATAACATTGAAGAAGCAACCCTCGATACCTTTTACACCAACCAGACCAATCCATTCTTGGATACCATAGGAACCAGCCTTGTCAAATGGGCTGTAATTGTCAATGTAATAATTGATTTCCTGATTATCAAGATGTTCAAAGGTAACTTTTGTAGTGCAGTAAAATGATTTGCGATGTGTAGAATCTCTCAATGTGATACCGGTGACAACGTCATGGGTCTTTCCCGAGAGCATTTTCAGCATACTTTCAGCCTGTCGCCTGTCTGCAGGCTTGCCGAGAGCCCGACCATCTGCCCAAACTATAGTGTCGGCAGTGATAAGCAGGGAGTTATTGTTTAGCACAACCTGGCATGCATCAGATTTCAGTTGAGACAGATACACAGGTATCTCTTCCTTGTCCAAGGACTCCGGATATGCCTCCTCACATTCTGCAGAAGCTATACGGTAAGTTATGCCCAACTGGGTCAGCAACTCTCTTCTGCGCGGAGAATGACTTGCCAAAATAAAATCAATATTATCAAACATCGTCACCAACCAAAAGCTATATCATCCATCACCCATAAACCCTGGGCACGAAGCACTTGTTCTATAACATCTCGGCCGCATCCCTCGCCACCACGTCTCGGAGAAACATATTTGGAAATCTCCTTAATCTCCACTGCGGCATCAGCAGGGCAACATGGCAGACCAACCAGCCTCATAACCTCATAATCAGGGATATCGTCACCCATGTAGGCGACTTCCTCGTCAGTCATACAATACTTCTGCATAAGAGACCTATAGACTTCTATCTTCACTTTGCAGCCAAGAAAGACATCATCGATGCCAAGACCATGATAACGGATGCCGAGCTCCTCTACCTTAGCACCAGTGATAATGGCTATCTTCAAACCACGTTTTATGGCAAGCTGCAAGGCGTAACCATCTTTAATATTCACCGTGCGGCGAGGTTGTCCGTCGGCACCCAAGGATATCGTCTCCTTGCTCAACACGCCGTCTATATCAAAAAAAACAGCCTTGATTTTCTTTAAATCGTAATTTATCATTACAGCAAGTTATTTTACTCAATACAAATTTAGCAAATAGAAATTAAATTCATCCGCAAACAGGAGCAAAAAGTTAGAGAAACAAACGTATTTTTTCCCACCCGCAGAAGTTTTCCGTTCCAAAGGCTGGAACGTACATTCCATCCCGTGGAACTTATATTCCATCCCATGGAATGTAAATTCCATCGCGCAGAACAGAAAAGACATGCCGGAAAGAAAAACTCTCATCTCTGGCAAACAACAATGCGACGCCGTATGGCCTATTTAAGATTGCAGGGCGCACTGGTGGAACGTAAAACCGACGTACTTTATACAGATTGGCCTTTTCTGTATTTATATAATTGATATGCATTGACAAGATTATGCCAAATGCTGTAAAACCCTCCTGCCGTAACCGACACAGGGTCCAGGAAGGTGTAGCCCAGCCACATGATGAACACCGTGTTCTTCTGACCAAGACTCTGACCTCCCTCAAGACGCATGCCGTAATACTGTCCTATCTGTTTACCTGCACCAAACTGCAGCATACAGCACATCATTGTGGCAATGGCAATAAAAGAAATATAGAACGCTGACTCGCCACAATGTACAAGTGCCTTGCATGCGGTTGCAACGGCTATTGCCAGAGAGACCGACCAGAGATAGAACGCCAGATCTTTCTGTCGCAGGCACCACCGGTGAACCGCAGGCATACTGTAGCGCACCAGCCAAGCCAGGAGAAGCGGACATATCAGCAAAGGAAACACCTTGTGGATTATCCTAAAGAATGCCGGCAGAAAGGTAAGACCGGCATGCGGATGTGCAATGGGTAGCAACAATGGTGCGATTACTGCAATTATGACATTAATAATAAAAGTATAGGTCGTGACGGCCGTCGCACTGCCGCCCAACTTGGTCGTTACAACAGCACAAGCCGTGGCTGTGGGACACATCAAGCACAACATGGCACACTCTATGACACTACGCCACCGTGTGTCTGGAAAGAGATAGAGCACATATGTAAGCAACCCGAATGAAAGCAACTGGATAAGCACAAGCCACAAATGCCATCTGTAAGGACGCATTTCAGTCGGCTTTACCCTGCAGAATGTCAGGAAAAGCATGCAGAATAGCAATATCGGCTGCAAGTAGGCAATGACTTCTGCGACAAAAAACTTGGTAGGTGCGAGAAACGGTAAGCTGACATAGATAAAATATCCTAAAATACCCGTCAGCATAGATATCGGCAGAGACCAGTTTTTCAACAATGAAATGAATTTCATTTGAGTTTCGTTCTCTGATTTGCGGATGCAAAATTACGTTTTTTTTATCATACCTCCCGATGAAATCATTTTATCTTCAAAAAATTATCGGGAAAGTCATTTGTAAAAGAACAAAAAATAATATATTTGCATAATAGACTTAATAAAACGACACACTAAATAATGAAAGACAGGTATAATTTCATCGCAGTAGACTTAGGCGCAACCAGCGGGAGAACCATTTTGGGATGCGTTTCAGGTCAGAAAATAGAAATGAAGGAACTGACACGCTTCAAGCATGTCATACACCAGATGTCCGGACATTATTACTGGGATATCTATCATCTATACAATGAAATTCTGCATGGACTGACCGAAGCGGCAAAAACAAAGGTCAAGATTGACAGCATAGGCATTGACACATGGGGCGTGGACTTTGTGCTCGTCGGGAAAGACGGACAAATACTACGCACGCCCTATTCCTACAGAGACCCTCACACCATTGGCGCAATGGAAGAATATTTCAAATTAGTCCCAAAATCCCGTGTTTACGAGATCAGCGGTATTCAATTTATGAATTTCAACAGTTTGTTCCAACTGAGTGCAATGGTACAGCACAAAGACTCCGCACTACCCGTTGTCGACAAAATCCTATTTTTACCCGATGCACTCTCCTACTTGCTGACTGGAGAAATGGTCACTGAACGTACCATCTTATCGACCAGTTCATTCATGGACGCCAAGACTGGACAGATAAGTTCAGAACTCATTGAACCTTTAGGCCTACGCCAAGAGCAATTTGCGCCCATTGTCCAACCGGGATATGTCATCGGGACCTTGACGGAAGACATCCAAAAGCAAACAGGACTGGGTGCCATACCTGTTGTCGCTGTCGCCGGCCATGACACCGGCAGTGCCGTGGCGGCAGTGCCCGCCGACAATGACGGCTTTGCTTATCTGAGCAGCGGTACTTGGAGTTTGATGGGCATCGAGACAAAGAGCCCGGTAATTACAAAACAATCCTACGAGATGAACTTCACAAACGAAGGAGGCATTGAGAATACGACACGCGTACTGAAGAATATATGCGGTATGTGGATACTTGAGTGCTGCCGCAAAGAATGGAAAGACGCTCCAGAGAGCTATGACAAACTCTACACAGAAACACAGCAAACAGAAACCTTCAGGAGTTTCATCTTCCCCGATGCTCCCGAATTTGCCAACCCTGAGTCAATGACGACAGCCATCAAAGACTATTGCAAGCGCACTTCACAGCCTATACCGGAAACATACACGGAACAAGCCCGTTGCATCTTTGACTCTCTGGCTATGCGTTACCGCCAAGTATTTGACATGCTGCAGGAATTGTCACCGCTCAAGATTAAACATTTACATATCATCGGCGGAGGAACGCAGAACTATCTGCTTAACCAATACACCGCAAACTCCTTGGGAGTGCCTGTCTACGCCGGCCCGGTTGAAGCTACTGCAATCGGGAACATCATGATTCAAGCCAAGGCTATGGGACTGGTTGCTGATCTGAAAGGCATGCGCAAAGTCATCGCAAACAGCGTCAATCCCAAATGCTATATGCCCGAAGACACAGACGCTTGGAACATGGCATACCAGAAATATTTAGAAATCACAAAATAATAAACATTAAAATAATTATGAAAGAAAAATTTGTAAACGAGGCTTACAACATTGCCAAAGAACGTTACGCCGCTTACGGTATTGACACTGATAAAGTGTTAGACCAAATGCAGAATTTTCACCTCAGCATGCACTGCTGGCAAGCTGATGATGTGGCAGGATTTGAGTCTGCAGGCGATTTGACCGGCGGTATTCAGGCTACAGGAAACTACCCTGGAAAAGCCCGCAACATCGATGAACTGCAAAAGGATATTTTAAAAGCAAAATCACTGATTCCAGGTACACACCGCTTAAATCTTCATGAAATATATGGTGATTTCAAAGGCAAATGGGTAGACCGTGATGAAGTTGAGCCCAAACACTTCCAGGCATGGATTGACTGGGGAAAAGCAAACGACACCAAACTGGATTTCAACTCTACCAGTTTTTCTCATCCTAAGAGCGGCAACCTCACACTCGCCAACCCGGACAAAGGTATCCGCGATTTCTGGATAGAACATACGAAACGCTGCCGGGCAATCGCAGAGGAAATGGGAAAAGCACAGGGTGACCCTTGTATTATGAACCTTTGGGTACATGACGGATGCAAAGACGTGTCTGTAAATCACTACACATACCGTAAACTGCTGAAGGAGTCCTTGGATGAGATTTTCGCCCAAAAATATGACCACATGAAAGATTGTATTGAAGGCAAAGTCTTCGGTATTGGTTTGGAAAGCTTCACCGTTGGGTCACATGATTTCTACACAGCATATGCTGCACAGAATCAAAAAATACTGACCATCGACACCGGTCACTACCATCCGACAGAAAGCCCGGCAGATAAAGTCTCTGCCGTTTTGAACTTTGTACCTGAACTGATGTTGCATGTCAGCCGTCCCGTCCGTTGGGATTCTGACCACGTAACCATCATGGACGACCAGACAATGGAATTGTTCAATGAAATTGTACGTGCCGGCGCTCTTGACAGAGTCCACTATGGTTTGGACTATTTTGACGGTGCCATCAACCGTATCGGTGCATATGTTATCGGTAGCCGTGCCGCACAAAAATGTATGGTACGCGCACTGCTTGAGCCACAGCAATTAATCAGCAAATACGAGCTTGAAGGCAAGAGCTTCCAGGTACTCGCAATGTTTGAAGAAGTGAAGGCTTTGCCTTGGAATGCTGTTTATGATATGTTCTGCATGAAAAACAATGTTCCTGTCGGTGACGCTTTTATTGCCGACATAGAGAAATACGAGGCAGAAGTAACATCAAAACGCAAGTAATAATGTCATCTATATTAAACGGCCGTCCTGACTTAAATAAGAAAGTTTATGAAGTTGCGGAAGTTGCCGGCTATCTATGGCAAAAAGGCTGGGCAGAGCGCAATGGCGGAAACATTACTATCAATGTAACTGATTATGTTGATGACAACATCCGCCAGCTACCTGCAATAAGCGAGATTAAAGCGATTGGACTGAACCTTCCTGCAATAAGGAACAATTATTTCTATTGCAAGGGGACAGGCAAACGCATGCGTGACCTGGCAAAAGACCCTATGGCTAATGGCTCTATTATACGAGTCTTAGATGATGGGGCACACTATGTCGTCATTGCCGACAATCCCGTTCAGCCTACATCAGAACTACCTTCACACTTATTGGTACATAACTGGTTTATAGAGTCCGGCTCAACCTATCGTGCGACCCTGCACACTCACCCCATCGACCTCATCGCCATGTCTCACCATGCCTCGTTCTTACAAAAAGATGTTCTCACAAACATTTTATGGAGCATGATACCTGAGACAAAAGCATTTTGTCCCAAAGGCTTGGGCATTGTTCCTTATTGTCTGCCAGGCTCAAACGAGTTGGCACAAGCCACACTAAAGGAACTGAATGACTACGATGTAGTCCTATGGGAAAAACATGGTGTGTTCGCCGTAGATACCGACATCATCAATGCTTTTGATCAGATTGACGTATTGAGCAAGAGCGCCCAAATATATATTGCTTCCAAGAACATGGGCTACACACCCGAGGGTATGAGCATGGAACAAATGCACGAGATGACCATAGCATTCAACTTGCCAAAATGAAAGGATATCAGTAACTGACAAAAAAGCTCCAGCTAACACTGGAGCTTTTTTATTACGTTTATTTCTCAACTTCTTTGTAACTTTGCAGTTGATTAACTACAAAAAAGTGACAACGACAGCAATAATAATACTCATCGTATTCTGTTTTGGTGCAAGCATAATACAAAGTGTGACCGGATTTGGTTTTGGCATTTTCATTATGACCGTCCTGCCATTTATCATGCCCAGTTACGGAGAAGCTACTACCCTGTCCGGCATATTAGCGATTGTGTTATCAACATATATGTCATTCAAATACCACTATCACATATCGTGGAAAAAAATAACGCCCATACTTATCGTATTCCTTATCACATCATATTTTGCCATTTCATGTGTCGCAGAGATTGATGATTATATCCTCAAAAAAATCTTAGGTATCGTACTCATCTGTATCAGCATATATTTCTTTATATACAGTGAGGACATACGTATCAAACCCACAATACAGAATCAAATTGGACTTGGAACGCTATCCGGACTGATGGGAGGATTCTTCGGTATGCAAGGCCCTCCAGCGGTTTTGTACTTCCTCTCTTCAAGTGACTCCAAAGAAGAATATATCGCAGCGGCACAGACATATTTCCTTATCGGCAATTTCATGATGACAATTTACAGGGCGCAGAAAGGCTTTATAACCGCAGCGGTCGGAGAAGCATGGCTGATTGCCATTGCCGCCGTGTGTGTCGGAATCTGGATAGGCACGCTCATCCTAAAAAGGATGTCTATAGCAATGCTCAAGAGAGTAAGCTATATTTACATGGGCATCAGCGGCATCATCGTATTGATAATTTAGTCTAAAAGATATATCTGAAAAAACAAACGTCTCTTGATGGTTTAATAACCCAAGGGACGTTTGCTTTATCTTTACAAACTAATTTATTATACCAAATATAGAGAACTTATAGACTCATTATACTCAATACATTTAATTGTATCAGCAAACAATTTCGCTACAGAAAGATGCTTTACTTTGGAACAATTCTTGTGATAAGGAATCGTGTCGGTAAATACTATTTCATCCAAACCGGAATCTTCTATGCGCTGTATTGCTGGACCAGACAAAAGACCATGGGTGGCGATGGCTCGCACGCTATTTGCGCCAAGGTCTTTAATAATCTGTGATGCCATCGTAATAGAACCAGCCGTATCTACCATGTCATCAACAATAACTACATCATAACCTTTAACGTCACCGATAACCTGCATGGAGGATACGACATTGGCTTTTTCCCTGAATTTATTACACAACACTAAAGGACACTGCAAATACTTTGCATAAGTATTCGCACGTTTAGAGCCGCCGACATCAGGAGTCGCAATACACAGGTTAGGTAAATTGAGTGACTTGATATATGGAAGGAAAATACTCGAAGCATACAAATGGTCTACCGGGATATTGAAAAAGCCTTGTTCCTGGTCTGCATGGAGGTCCATAGTAATCATACGGTTGATACCTGCAACGCTCAACAAGTCTGCTTCAAGTTTAGCGGCAATGGAGACTCTTGGTCTGTCTTTGCGGTCTTGACGCGCCCAACCATAATATGGGATTACGGCAACGATATTCTTCGCTGATGCACGCTTGGCAGCGTCAATCATCAGTAATAATTCCATCAAATTCTCCGAACTCGGATTTGTTGAATTAACAAGATAAACATTATGCCCTCTGATAGACTCTTCATATCTCACACAGAACTCACCGTCAGAGAAATGTGTCACTTGCATTTTTCCCATTGGAATACCTAACTCATCACATATTTTTTGTGTTAAATATTGAGAGTTAGTCCCAGAAAAGACACTGAATTGTTGTTTGTCACTCATTTTAGATTCTTATATTTTTTGAAGTTTCAATAGTTTGCTTGAAGTATAAATCCAAAATTTATTATTTAACGGAAGATGTATCTCTTTCTTAATGCAAATTTACAATTTAAACTTTATTCCGTAACCAACATGTAACATACATTTTTATGAAAAATAACATGGCGTGCTAAAAAATTCGTACTTTCGTATTAAAATTCATTTTTGACAATGGAAATACACGTTACAACAGATCAATGGAGCACTCTCTGCAGTCAACCATCTGCGATGATTGCATTCTGGGAAAATCAATTCAGTAAAATCTTATCCGAAGGTATGGCAGACGATGAAATGCAGAAATACAATTCCGAACAATTAACGCTCATTGCATATCTCACTTTCCGTCAGGAAATGTTAGAAGGCGGTATGATACAATTAATATATAACGGGTACGGACCATTCGTCTTCTTCAATCCGTTTGCTAAGGCTATGCGACTGTGGGGACTGAGCGATTTTGCAAGTTTTATCAACAAAGCAAACAAAATCTACCGGAAACATCGTGAAGAGATAGAAGGCCGCGAGTTATCCGACAAAGATTTCATGGCTTTGTATGAACTTCACCCTGAAATGGACAAAATAGACGACGTTTTTGTAGAGTCTGAGCCGGAAATATCGCACGAAATCGCTAATTTTGTAGCCTCAAATCCAAGTAATTTCGGAATTGTCATAAAATAAGCACAATGGCAGATAAGATAAATAAAACGGTCCTGATAAAAAACAAACGGGCAGAGTTTGATTATTTCTTTCTCACCCGATATACTGCAGGCATTGTATTGACAGGCACCGAAATCAAATCTATCCGCCAGTCCAAAGTCAGTTTGGTTGATACTTTCTGTTTTATTAACAAAATGGAAATATGGGTGAAAAATATGTATATTGCACCCTATTTCTATGGATCATACAATAATCCCGCCTCAAGACGCGATCGCAAGTTATTGCTGAATCGTAAAGAGATTCGCAAGTTGCAGTCTGACCTCAAGAATCCTGGTTTTACCATTGTTCCAGTCAAACTATTTATCAACGACAACGGCATAGCAAAATTGGAAATAGCCTTAGCAAAAGGCAAAAAACAATACGACAAGCGCCAAAGTATCAAAGAACATACTGACAAACAAGAAATGGCCCGCCGTTTCAAAAACTTCAGCTATTAGATTAAAGCGCCACGATGAACAAACCTGCTATTGATGTCATAATCAGAGACAGAATATTGATCTTAGACGGCGGTCTTGGAACAATGATTCAAAGCTACGGACTCACCGAGAACGATTTCCGTAATGATCAAACCCATGACATCAATATACCTCTAAAAGGCAATAATGACCTTTTGACGCTGACACGTCCCGATGTCATCGAAGACATCCATCGGAGGTATTTGGATGCCGGCGCAGATATTATTGAAACCGACACATTCAATGCACAGCGCATCTCACAAGAAGATTACCTGTGTGGCCATCTTTGCAAAGACATCAATATCGCCGCATGTCATATCGCGCGCAAAGTAGCAGACGAATACACTCGTCGCACACCAGATAAGCCTCGCTATGTAGCTGGTTCCATCGGTCCGACAAACAAGACAAGTTCTCTGGTGACAGACATCAACCATCCTGAATGGCGAGCTGTAAGTTTTGACCAATTAGCTGCAGCGTACGGCGAACAAATACACGATTTAATCGTTAATGGTGTAGATTTGCTGCTTATCGAGACTATCTTTGACACGCTCAATGCCAAAGCCGCACTCTACGCTGTCAATGAGCAACAGGAGAAACTCGGAACCCATGTCCCTGTAATGGTTTCTCTGACTATTGCAGACAAGGCAGGACGCATGCTTTCAGGACAGGACATCCGTGCCTTTTTAGCCTCAATTGAATTTGCCAAACCTTTTTCTGTCGGACTGAATTGCTCTTTTGGTCCCAAGGAACTGAAACCATATTTGCACGAATTGGCAGCTATTTCTCCTTATTATGTTTCCATTTACCCCAACGCCGGACTACCTAACGAACTGGGAGAGTATGACGTTCAGCCTGACGAAATGGCATCTTTGATGAAAGAGCTTATTGATGAGGGTATGGTGAATATTATCGGCGGATGCTGCGGTACAACCGATGAACATATCGCAAAGTACAATAATATAATTCAAACACCCCAAGGGAAATACATTGCGCCTCGCAAGCCCCTGTCTCCTACTCCTTACCTCAAACTATCAGGGTTAGACTGTCTGGAACTTACACCTAACATCAACTTTGTCAATATCGGCGAGCGCTGCAACGTCGCAGGCTCTCGAAAATTCTTGCGCCTCATCAATAGCCATAACTATGAGGAAGCTTTGATGATTGCACATAAACAAGTGGAAAGCGGTGCACAGATTATTGACATCAATATGGACGACGGACTGCTGAACTCCAAAAAGGAGATGGTGACTTTTATTAATATGCTGGCGTCCGACCCTGAGGTGTCCCGTCTGCCTATTATGATAGACTCCTCCAATTGGGATGTCATAGAGGCAGGATTGAAATGTGTTCAAGGTAAGTGCATCGTCAATTCCATCTCTCTCAAAGAAGGCGAAGAGTCTTTCCTGAAAAAAGCTGACTATATCCGCCGTATGGGAGCGGCTGTCGTTGTCATGGCTTTCGACGAAGAGGGACAGGCTTGCTCTTACGAGAAGAAAATACATATCTGTGAGCGTTCCTACCATTTACTTGTCGACGAACTACATTATAATCCTCAAGACATCATTTTTGATCCCAACATATTGTCCATCGCTACGGGTATCCCCGAGCACAATGACTACGCTGTCAATTTTATCAACGCTACAGAATGGATCCGCAAGCATCTGCCTGGAGCGCATGTCAGTGGCGGTGTAAGTAACCTGTCGTTCTCTTTCAGAGGGAACAATTACATCCGTGAAGCCATACATGCCGTATTCCTCTATCACGCCATTAAGAAAGGTATGGATATGGGCATTGTCAATCCTGCATCCAAAGTGATGTACAGTGATATCTCTGAGCAAGAACGCATACTTATTGAAGATTTGATTTTCAATAGAAAACAAGATGCAACAGAGCAGCTATTAAAGTTTCTGTCAGAAAAGAACTCAGACGACACAATCTCCGCCAAAACCATAAATCCGGAAGAGGAATGGAAGAGACAGCCTCTTGAGCAACGCCTTATGACTTCACTGATTAAAGGGGCAAACGATTTCCTAAAAGACGACCTCGAAGAAGCACTCTCGGCTTACAGCAGTGCCGTTGAAATCATCGAAGGACCACTCATGGACGGAATGAATCTTGTCGGAGAGCATTTTGCCTCTGGGAAAATGTTTCTTCCCCAAGTCGTACGCAGTGCCAAAATCATGCAGAATGCAGTAACGATATTGTCACCTCATATTTCTGATACTGACGATGACCACAATAAATCATTGGGCAATATGATTATGGCAACCGTCAAAGGCGACGTCCATGATATTGGGAAAAACATCGTCGCAGTCGTTTTGAAGTGTAACAATATCAATGTCATTGATTTAGGCGTAATGTGTCCTGCCGAGAAAATCGTCGAGGCTGCCATAACGGAAAAAGCCGACATCATCGGGCTCTGCGGACTGATTACGCCCAGCCTTACCGAGATGGTAAATGTCGTCACAGCCCTGAGCAAAGCCGGCATATCCGTTCCTGTCCTTATCGGCGGAGCTACCACAAGCGAACTGCACACAGCACTGAAGATAGCTCCCGCATACAACGGCCCTGTAATATGGTCAAAGGATGCCGCACAGACTTCCATTATAGCCACTACCCTGCTTAACCCGACCAAGAGAGATGCGCTAATCACTACATACGCAGACCGCTATCAAAAACTCCGTGAAAAGTATGCGCAAGAAAACGAAGGACAAAAAGCCAATCTGCAAGACGCACGCAGAAACAAATTGAATTTATTTAACTGTAATTGTTGTAACACATGAACATAAGAACAAATGAACCTGTAAAAGAGCCGTTTATACTAAATAAAAAAAGAAGCTACCGCAACATCGTCAGTGATACATATTCACTGATGATAAGCAAGACGCGGACACTGTTCCTGTCTGTTTATCCCTTGTGTCTTCTTTTGGGCATAATGTCGGCCGTCATGCTTTATGCCATGCGTACGGCATCTTTCCTGCAATATGTTTACAGTGCTGTCTACACACTTCTGTTTGTGTTCATCACATCTTTACTCATACATATTGCCCGAAAAGTTCTTAGTGACTATGGCAGTCAGGACACAATGGTCAGGTTCAATTATAAAAAAGACTTTAAGGGCATCATACAGCCAGCGTCTGCGACATCACTCGTCATTCTACTTAACGTACTCGTATCTTTTACACTGCTCCTGAGTGCCAATTTTACCAATATCCCCATGGTTATGGCCGTCAGCTTACTATTGATTACCTTTTTACAGGTTCCGTTTACCCTGGCGACATATCACCAGGCGCTTAATGCAACATCTGTGGCGATTTCACTCAAGTATGGCTTCCGTAACACTTTCCGCCATTTTGGGGCAACGTTCTTCCTGCTGTTCATATCCACCATCATTATATGTGCCTTAAGTTTCATATTCTGTTTGCCACTGGAAATACTCAGCCTGTCCATCAGTCTCTCTGATTTAGCGACAATACAAGGAGACCCGACCGATATACCCTCATACATGTTTACCGTATACTATTTCCTGGCTGTAGTCTTGTTGACGATGTCCACTTACTTCCTGCTGATATACATCATACCACAAATCCTTCACATCTCATCCTTACTGGTGCCAGAAGAGAAATGACCCACTGGTAACATTTATTCAAAGAGAGAGCATCAACAAAGCAACTTTTATAATTTCAAGCGCAAATATTGACAAAATTGTAATTTATACAGCGGAAAGTCATTCAAATTGTATATATTTCCGTAAATTTGCAGAAAAATTAATCATATTCACATTCATTTCCGGATAATGAGTCGATTATTTATACCCAAAAACTATAAACCGCTGCTGAACATTCACCAAAATGAGTTGGCCATCAGGCTAATCAAGGAGTGTTTTCAGCAAAACCTATCGTCAGCATTAAGGCTGCACAGAACAACCGGGCCACTGTTTGTACTCCAAGGTATGGGCATCAACGATGACCTTAACGGCGTTGAGCGGGCAGTAACCTTCCCCATTAAAGACCTTGAGGACAAAAAAGCTGAGGTCGTACACTCTCTGGCTAAATGGAAAAGGCTGACGCTTGCCACCCAAAGCATAAAACCCGGCTATGGCATCTATACCGACATGAATGCCATACGCGCAGACGAAGAACTGGACAACATCCACTCCATCTATGTTGACCAGTGGGACTGGGAACGTGTCATCCTTCCCGAGCAGCGCAACATTAAGTATCTGAAGCAGATTGTAAAATCTATCTATAACGCCATGATTCGGACTGAATTTAATGTGTGTGAGCAATACACCATGATACAGCCCGTCTTGGCACAAGACATTTTCTTTATACATTCCGAGGAATTGCGTCAGATGTATCCAGACAAAACACCAAAAGAACGTGAGTACCTGATCACCAAAGAAAAAGGCAGCGTCTTCATAATAGGCATCGGAGGCAAACTCGGAGACGGAAAACCCCACGACCTGCGTGCCCCTGACTATGATGACTGGACCTCCTTAAACGAAGACGGCTTTGAGGGACTAAATGGAGACCTGCTCATCTGGAACAATATCCTGGAACAGGCTCTGGAACTGAGTTCTATGGGTATACGCGTGGATAAAACCGCCTTGTTGCGCCAGCTAAAACTCACAGGAAAAGAAGAGCGTCTGGACCTCTACTTCCACAAAAAACTCATGGCAGACGAGTTGCCTCTCAGTATCGGCGGCGGCATCGGTCAATCAAGACTATGCATGTTGCTGCTCCATAAAGCCCATATCGGTGAAGTACAGGCAAGCATCTGGCCCGATGACATGAGGGAACAATGCGAGAATTTAGGATTCAGCCTTATCTGATTCCGGTTTCCCATTCTCCCGCAAACTACCCTTGACACTTCTTCCGTAAGATTTCCCTGAAAGCGGAATCCGCAAACTTTCACCGACATTGCACTTATGTCCGTAACTTGATTAGTATATCGGGACAGACGAAATCACTCTGCCCCGATATATTTTATATTCCATCGGCAGGAACGAACATTCCATCACTTAGAACTTACATTCCATAGGCTGGAACATAAAACATATCGCGGCGGAAAAGTCCGTCTTGCCACGTCAAAAAAATTCCACTTACCGCAAAACTCATTGTACACATCACAAACTTTGCCTGACATTAAATCTATGTACGGAAAAAATCGTAAATTTGCATGATAGTATCATAACGACAAAAACATTCTATAAATGAATATATCATACAAATGGCTAAAGGAGTATGTAGATTTTGAACTTACTCCGCAAGAAACTGCCGATGCTCTGACTTCAATAGGCTTGGAAGTTGGCAGTGTTGAAGAAGTAGAAACCATCAAAGGCGGACTTAAAGGACTTGTTGTCGGAGAGGTCCTCACCTGTGAGCCTCATCCAGACTCCGACCACATGCATGTATGCACAGTCAATATCGGTGAGTCAGAACCAAGTCAGATTGTTTGCGGTGCGCCAAATGTGGCTGCAGGACAAAAAGTCATTGTGGCAACCTTGGGCACAAAGCTCTACGATGGCGATAAAGAGTTTTGCATTAAAAAATCCAAATTGCGCGGCATAGAGAGTTACGGCATGATCTGCGCTGAAGACGAAATCGGCGTTGGTACAAGTCACGCCGGCATCATTGTTCTTCCTGAAGACACAGAAGTAGGCTTGCCCGCGTCTAAATACTACCAGTTGGAAAGCGATTATCTTATTGAGGCTGACATCACGCCAAACAGATCTGACGCATGCTCACACTATGGAGTCGCACGCGATCTGTACGCATGGCTCACCCAGAACGGCTATAAGACCAGCCTGCATCGCCCTGATACAGATGCGTTCAAGGTTGACAACCATGACATGGAAATCAGCATTGAGATTGAGGACAAAATGCGCTGTCCGAGATATAGCGCCGTAACCGTGACAGGCTGTGAAGTAAAAGAAAGTCCCAAATGGCTGCAGGATTATCTGCAAATCATCGGCATACGTCCTATCAACAACATTGTGGACATCACCAACTACATTATGATGGCATATGGTCAGCCCCTGCACTGCTTTGACGCAGACATGGTGAAAGGCAAGAAAGTGATTGTCAAGACCTTGCCTGAAGGCTCCACATTTGTCACATTGGATGGCGCGGAACACAAGCTGAGCAGCGAGGATCTTGCCATCTGTAACGCTGAAGAAGCCATGTGTATCGCCGGCGTATTTGGCGGGAAAGGCTCCGGTACATACGAGACAACAACCAATGTCTTGTTTGAGAGTGCCTACTTCAACCCTACATCCATCCGCAAGACGGCACATCGCCAGGGACTGAGCACAGATGCCAGTTTCCGCTTTGAGCGCGGCGTTGACCCCAACGGAACGATTTACGCCCTGAAACAGGCTGCCATCATGGCAAAAGAGTTGGCAGGCGGCAAAATTTCCATGGAGATAGCAGACGTATATCCTGAACCAGTAAAACCATTCCCCGTCACACTGAACTTTGACTATGCCAACAACCTTATAGGCAAAGTATTGTCTAAAGAGACATACAAGAGCATTGCACAAAGTCTGGAAATGAAAATCACAGGTGAGACTGCCGACGGGATACAACTTGAAGTTCCCACCTACCGCACAGACGTGCAGCGTCCATGCGACGTAGTCGAGGATATTCTCCGCATATACGGTTACAACAATGTGGAGATACCTCTCACTATCCAGTCTGCTCTGACAGTAAAAGGTGTTGAAGACCGCAGTAACAAATTGCAGAATGTCATTGCCGAGCAACTGACAGGCCAAGGCTTCCATGAGATAATGAACAACTCGCTGACCAAAGCGGCATATTACGCACAGTTAGAGATGTTCAAAGAAGAAAACTGCACACACATCATGAATCCGTTGAGCGAAGACCTGAGCGTGATGCGTCAGACTCTGCTGTTTGGCGGATTGGAGTCCATACGCTTTAACATTAACTATAAAGCCCCCAACCAGATGTTTTATGAGTTTGGCAAATGCTACAACTACAACCGGGAGAAGCATACTGACGAATATCCTCTGGGAGCATACCACGAAGACCTCTACCTGGCTCTGTGGATCACAGGCAAACACATCGAGGGTAGTTGGGCACATGCAAATGAAGACAACACTGTATTCATGCTAAAAGGCTATGTGGAAGGCGTCGTAAGACGTCTCGGCCTCAATCTGCAGGCATTAGTAGCCAACAAAGTCAAGAACGAACTGTTTGCCAATGGTATAGCATGGTGTGACCGCGATGGAAAAATCATTTTCCAATATGGCATCGTCAATCCTGCCATCGCTGCCAAGGCGGATGTGCACGTCCCTGTATATTACGCAGACTTTAACTGGGTACAACTTATGAAGAAAACCCTCAAGAATAAAGTGGAATACAAGGAATTGAGCAACTTCCCGACAGTTAGCCGCGACTTGGCACTGCTGTTAGACAAAGACACAGACTTCCGTCAAATTGAAGAGATAGCATTCAAGACCGAGCGCAAATTCCTCAAGAGAGTGGAACTCTTTGATGTCTATGAAGGCAAGAACCTTCCCGCAGGCAAGAAGAGCTATGCCGTAAACTTCATCCTGCATGACGAAAACAAAACGATGAGTAACGAGCAAATAGAAAAAATCATGCAAAACCTCATCAGGGAACTTAAAGCAAAACTAAACGCAGAATTAAGATAAACAAAATAAGAACAATTTAAAGTATACTCCAATGGGAAGAGCATTTGAATATAGAAAAGCGACCAAATTGAAGAGATGGGGACATATGGCAAAGACCTTCACCCGTCTGGGTAAACAAATTGCCATTGCGGTTAAGGCTGGCGGCCCTGAGCCGGAAAACAATCCCGGCCTTAGAAGTGTCATCGCCGTTTGCAAGCGCGAGAACATGCCAAAGGACAACATTGAGCGTGCCATCAAGAACGCCATGGGCAAAGACCAAAGCGAATACAAGAGTGTAACATACGAAGGTTACGGCCCTCACGGCGTGGCAGTCTTTGTTGACACCCTGACCGACAACACGACACGCACAGTCGCTGACGTACGTTCTATCTTTAACAAATTCAACGGCAACATGGGAACAACAGGGTCCCTGGCATTCCTCTTTGATCACAAGTGTGTATTCACCTTCAAGAAAAAAGATGGCGTGGATATGGATGAGTTTATCCTTGACATGATAGACTTCGGCGTAGAAGAAGAATATGACGAAGATGAGGAAGAAGGCACCATTACCATATATGGTGACCCCAAGAGCTTCGGTTCAATCCAAAAGAAACTTGAAGAAGACGGGTACGAGGACATCGGCGGTGAGTTCACATACATCCCCAATGACTTGAAAGATGTTACTGATGAGCAACGCGAGACTATTGATAAAATGGTAGAAAAACTGGAAGAATTTGATGACGTCCAGACCGTATACACCAACATGAAACCCGAGTAACAGTAACTAAGCAATAAAAATAATACCCTGAAGAAATTGTTCTTCAGGGTATTATTTTTTATTTGTAATCCGCTTTAGTAAACATGTACTCCAAAGCCTTTTCCCTCGTGTTGCGATATAAGTAGATATAGTTAAATGCCACACCGTTCTCCTTATATCGTTTCATTTCAATTGAATTTACAATCTTTTTGCGGAGATTCTCACGAATGTCATTCTTATACTTCTGTATGCCTTCCTGCGGATACAGCGAATCCTCCATCGTATAATAATATTCAAACATCAAGGAATCTTCCCTGAACTTGATACTATCCAGCATAACACCTTTATCAACTTCGCGCGGACAGAGGCGCTTATTCTGCTGTTCAGCCTCCCTCTTGCACCTCTCTGAAAAATTTGCCTGACGGTTACAGCCCGAAAGAACAAACAAAATCAACATTAATAGAACAAAATATCTCTTCATATCCAATTTATAAATTATTCACATTATTCACAAAAAACTATCCTCCGTGATATAAGGATTATAACGTCTCTCGTATGAAACAGATGTACTCGGACCATGGCCGGGATACACGATGACATCTTCCGGCAAAGTCAGTACTTTGTTGGACAGGCTATCTATCAACTGCCTGTGGTTGCCACCTTCCAAATCTGTGCGCCCTACACTGCCCTTAAAAAGACTGTCACCACAGAAAAGCATCTTCTCTGACTCGCAATAATAACAGACTCCTCCGCATGAATGTCCCGGAGTATGAATAACTTTCAACTCACAATGGCCAAAATGCACAAGGTCGCCATCCGCCAGATATACACCCTTCGGAGCTATCTTGACATGCATAGGTCTGCCAATAAAAGCTTTTAGCTGAGCAGGAGCGTCATAGTATAAATAAGAATCATCAGCATGAAAGTCTACCTTGACACCATATCGTTTATAAAAGTCATCGACACCAAAGATATGGTCAAAATGTGCGTGAGTGAGTATTTGCCTGACAGGAGTCAGGTGATTCTTATCCAAATAGTCGTACAAAGCCGTTTTCTCTTCGGCGTCAAATGCCCCGTTATCAATAACAACAGCTTCATGCGTATCGTCACTCAAAACATAGCAATTTTCTTCCAACGGATTAACTGTAAAAACTTTAAGCGTAAGCATGACTACTGCTTTATTAACGGTACATACAATATTTTCTTACTTTCAAAGTAATCTTCCTCAAACCACGAGGAGACATCCTCTATAACAAAAGACTGACTGTAACGCTCCGACATACAAGCTCTCTGCATTGCAAGACTACCCTCTTCTGAAAGGTCTCCACCTTTAAGACAAATCAAACCGTTGGGTAATGAGTTCTTGCTGGCCGGACTAATATTCTTCTTGACCAACATAACCAAATCGGCAGCATTCATTACTGCACGGCATACGACGAAATCAAACTTGCCTTTCTCTTCTTTGGCATTCTCGTGCTTACATATCACGTTCTTCAAACCGATAGCATCAGCCACCCCCATGGCCACACGTATCTTTTTCCCTATGCTGTCAATCAAGACAAACTGACACTGCGGAAACATAATTGCCAACGGTATGCCGGGAAAGCCTCCACCAGTTCCGATGTCCAAGATGTGCGTGCCATCCTTAAATGCCATGAATTTAGCTATGGCCAAAGAATGCAGCACATGATGTTCATACAAATTATCAATATCTTTGCGTGAAATGACATTAATCTTGGCATTCCATTCCTCATAAAGAGCCTGAAGTTGAGAGAATTGATTTAATTGCAACTCACTCAGCCCCTGAAAATATTTACTGATAATCTCCGCTGGCATGGCCGGACGTTATTCTTAAAAATCTAAACGGAACATGTTGCCTTGAGCCTGTAACAGCATTACATTGCGCCACATAGCACAATCTTCAAACTCACTAAATGTTGAAGAACTCAAGTCGATAACATTCTGCATTTGACGCGTCTTCAAATCCCAAACATATAAAATAGACGGATGCTTTGCCGTACCAAACCCCGTAGGCATAAACAACAAGCCGTTCTTTACAAATAGGCCTTGACCTATAGGCATAAATGGTTTCCTGTAAGTATCCTCAATAAGATAATTCTCCAACAAGTCTTTATCTGTCAGCGTAACAATACCATCTTTACTTTCACTCAAAGCTGGAATGCGGAACTTAACAATACGATGTTTGTTATTCACATCTACATTGTTAATTGTATTACCATAACCATACAACACATTATTCTCACGGTCAATAACCCACTGCAAAGCATAGCCAAAGTTATGATTCTCGTCCTTATAGTGAATGGTCTGCACTGTCTGCTGTGACTTCAGGTCATTAGCGATACGAACAACAAAGAGGACATCTTTCATTCCCTTATACGGATGTTTGGCACACTGGCTGACATAAAGCAGTGGTAGTTTATCCTCGGAACTATAATATGTATTAGATAATGAGACCACATTACAATGGTTCTCCTTTGAATAGCAATCCATTTTATATGGCGGAACTATCTGGGTCAGCTTGTTTCCATCGTAAGTATAAAAAGAAATCCAGCCTGCATTTTGACAACTGATAACAGTGTCACCCTGAATATCCATACCCTGATAACCTTCTTTCTCATAACCTTTCAACTTGTCAACAAACTGTACTTTCAAGCTATTTGTGCCCAAATTAACCTTTGTTCCTTCATAAGTCACAGTCTTAATTTTAGTCTTTACATCCTTAGCCTGTAAAGACGATGCCAGCAATGCTATTGCTAAAAACAACATCTTCCTCATATTCATATTTAATTTAAATTTCTAATACAAAATTAGAACATTAATTTCATTCCACAAAATGAATAAGATGAGATAAACACAGGAAACAACCGTAATACCGCAAAACAGGAACCTCAGTGAGACGCATTAATCTATACTTGCAATTCCTATATTAGACTTGACAGGCGCATGGTATGATGGAAAGTAGTAACTTTGCAGTAACTTATATAAAATGATAGTTACAGAAAACACAGAGAAACTTTGGAATACGGAATACATCAAGGTGATGTCTGCAAATTTCACCTTATATTTTGCATTCTATATCCTGTCTCCCCTCTTACCTATTTATTTAAGTGAACAATTTGGAGCAAGCAAAGATACTATCGGCATCGTCCTCTCCGGTTACACTGTAGCTGCACTCATCATCCGACCTTTCAGCGGATACGTTGTAGATACATTTGACAGAAAACGTATTCTGATGAGTTGTATCTTCTTATTTTTTCTTTTCTTCATCGGCTATATTGCAGCTGGGACATTGCTCATGTTTGCCATATTCCGTACACTTCATGGTGCACCCTTCGGTGCATTTACCGTAGCCAACTCTACAGCTGCAATCGATGTGT
>Ga0256407_10005092_pt1 | contig 21391 bp, 17 predicted proteins | sample RumenRJG_04DNA_FD_193489 | JGI IMG/M metagenome (GOLD analysis project Ga0256407, IMG submission 193489) | Bovine rumen microbial communities from Lethbridge, Alberta, Canada - RJG_04 | ecosystem: Host-associated > Mammals > Digestive system > Stomach > Rumen | place: Canada: Alberta... | reverse complement strand
GGCATACTATTGAGGAGTGTGCTTCGCAGATTAGGAGTATCTGTAAGGTGAATACGCTCAGTTCGCTGCCGAAGAAATTCTACTTCTTCTTGAAGGATAACGGGTTCTATAAGCCCCGTGAGAGTGCGTCGGAACAGGGTCGTTTGAAGGAGTACATGATGAGCGAGAAGGTGGAAGACCCCAGTAAGCCGCCCTATCTGCCACCCATCTTCAAGCAGCTGGTGGGCATAGCGCCGCCCGACTTCGTTGACCCCGCCATCAATGCGCTGTTGCCGATACTGGGCACGCTGACGAGCTATGCACAGGCCGTTTATCCCTATGATGACCGCATGCATACCACGTCGTTCTTCAGCGTCATCTATGCACCGCCAGGTACCGGAAAGGGCTTTGTGGAGAGGTATATGGATTTGCTGTTTCAAGAGCTGAAGGTAAGAGACTTCGTGCAGAGCGAGCGAGAGAACGTGTATCTGCGCTTCATGAACAAGAAAAGTGACAACGACAAAGGACAGGATATACCGCACACGTCGTTGAGACTGATACCGCCCAAGAACTCGGAGTCCGAATTCCTACAGAAACAGCGTGACAACCATGGGTATCATATGTTCACCTATGCAGCAGAGATGGACAGCTGGGCCAAGGGTGTGAAGGCCGCAGGAGGCAACAAAGACGACATGATACGCGTGGCGTGGGACAACGGCGAGTATGGTCAGCAGTTTAAGAGCACGAACACGTTCAAGGGTACCGTCAATCTTTTTTGGAATGTGCTAATAACGGGTACGCTGCAGCAGCTTGAAGCCTACTTCAAGAACGTTGAAAACGGTCTTGTGACACGCTGTAGCTTCACCGGTATTGAGAACCAAGAGTTTGTATTGGCGCCCAAGTGGAAAAAGCTGACGGACAAGAGCAAGGCTATGGTGAGGAAGTTTGCCATGTATTGCGACAGCATGACCTATGAGACGCCTTGCACCATAGTACCCGAAGACCTGGCAAGTGTCAGCGACGAGGACTTCGACAAGGAAGTCGATTGGCGCTTCAAGTTCAAGCCCCATATCACGATGGACTGCAGCTGGATCATGCCCACCATTGACAAGTTTCACAAGGAGCATATGACCAAGGCCGCCCTCGATGTCGATAAGGCAAGGGATGTATTCCGCAGACGTGTGGGAGTGAGAGGTTTCCGTTTGGCGCTGATGTGTATGTGCTTGTGGGAGCATCCCCAAAAGGCAGACCTGGAAAAGTGTAAACTCTTTATCCGTTGGTGGATGGACAGAGACCTGGAATGGATGTTGAAGCTGTGGGGAGCCAAGTACAACGAGCAAGCCGACACTACTCCTACTCTCGTACAGCGTACTGTCTTTGATGGACTGCCTGAAACATTTAGCAGAAACGACATGTATGTAGTATGCATGAGGCAAGGCATTAAGACACCAGTAAGGAAGATTGCTTTCGACTGGAAGAAGCTTGGCTATATTGAGCAATTAGATAAAGACACCTATAAAAAGAAGAAGAGATGAAGAAAGATGTTTTCAAAAACTGCGATTTTGAGACGCTCATTGAGGTTCACAATCCGTTTGCCATCAAGTCGACGGATGGTAATATCAAGTTCTTTGCGAACTATGCAGAAGTTTACTTGTTCGTACTCAACATACTGCACTTGCAGTTCCCTAAAGGATATGTAGACCTTATACTACTCGTGAACATTCTTACAAATTTGCCAGTCGGCCCGTGCGAAGAAATGTTCAGGCAGATGCGGTCGATTTGGGGGAACAACCCCGAGCGGATGATAAGCTACGATTGGGACAGCTGCTGCACCAAGGATAACAGAGCCGTGGCAGACATTATGCGCTGCCTGCACGTCATTTCGGAAACAGCATTCGACCCCATCTCTTTTGATAAGGCATGCGACCTGTTTAGAATTAAGTTAGCCAGAGAAGGACAACTAAAAGCGGAGTTTTAGCATGTACAATATGAAAAATAAAACAAAAGAAAAGCCAGCACCGCACGGTACTACCTATCTGCCGTTATCAAGATGCGTATGGTTTGATAAGGAGATAAACGGCCACGTAAAGCTAGGACAATGCGCATTAACGGTGTGTTTGTTCCCATATTTAAAATGCAGCCAATGCTACTATAACATGTAAAAATAGCACTCGTCAAAATTGGCGAGTGTTATTTTTGTTATTTGTTATTTTGGGGGCGAGCGTGCCGAACTTGTATATAGCGCAAAATGCGAAGTAGATAGCTATGCCGGTGATGAGGCCAGCAATGGCGTCGATGGCATAGTGGGCATAGATGTAGACGGTGGAGAGGCACATCAGGATGTAGAAGGGTAGGATGGTGAAGATGAGGCCTTTGCTGCGGGTGCGCAGGGCGAGAAGCATGATGACGGTGGTGACACCGACATGGCTGCTGGGGAAGGCTGCCGTGGGGCGCTCGCCGGCATCGTGGGTGATGTCGAGCAGATGGTAGCAGAAACCATCAGACCAACCAGGGGCTGCCATGCGCTCGGAGTGTGTCAGGAACCAGTCGCCCAGATTGGGGAAGATGCCTGCGGCAATCTTCGCGGTACCTACGGCGAGGTAGTAGAACTGCGGACCGGTGACGGGCAGGAGCACGAAGACGACGTAGTAGGCGAAGAAGGAGGAGAGCATGACAAAGGCTGCCATCTGGAACTCTTTGTAGCGACGGAAGAAATAGTAGAGATAGGTGATGAGCATCAGCGGGAAATAGCTGACATAGCCCAGACACATCAGTTCGGAGAACCACGCATAGGGCACCTTCTGAGAGAACAGCAGCGAGGGCTGACAGCCGAAGAGGGACTGTTCCCACTGTGCAAAGACGTGGTCAAGGTTGGGTAGGGTGCGGTTCAGCTCGTAGGTATCCGGATACCACCAGCTGAGGAACACCATCTGCACGATGACACGCAGGAACAGGGTCCATTTGGACGGGAAACGGCGGTAGACAGCCCATGCGCCCAGTGTAGCCGCTACATAGCCGCCACGCAGCACGAGCATATCGACGACGTTGGGTAGCAGTGACCACACGCAGGCCATGACGACCAGCGTGAAGAGCAGGTAAGCCATGCCTACCCATTCGGCAGCCATCAGCCCTCTTACAGCCAGTTGTTTTCCTTGTACCATGCTATGCTTCGTTTGACACCTTCCTCCAGTTTGACTTGTGGCTCGTAGCCCAGCTCACGGCGTGCGGGCTCGATATCGCAGCGCCAGTTGCGTTGGCGCATGATGTAGTATTTGTCATTGTTCAGCGCTGTCACCTTACCCGTCATGTGGCCGATATGCTCGCCGCAGAACGTGATGAAACGCAACAGCCACAGTGGTGCCGTGATGCGTATCCACCAGGGGTTGCCCAGTTCGCGACGTATCAGATTGCTGAAGGTAGACGACTGGTACACCTCGCCGTCGCTGAGGAAATAGCGGCGACCCGTGACACCCTTCTCGCAGGCCAGGAAGACCGCCTGCACCACGTCGGTGACATAGACGAAGGTGATGTCCTGCTGCTTGAAACCTACGGCAAAGTCGGTATGTGCCTTGATGCTCTTGGCCATCATGAAGTAGTCGCGCTCGCGAGGACCATAGACACCCGTAGGGCGCAGGATGACGTAGGGTAGGTCTTCTACCGTGTCCAGCCACTGCTCGGCCTCCAGCTTGCTGCGTCCGTAGGCTGTGTTGGGCTGTGGCGTGTCGCTCTCGCGGATTTCCTCGTAGGGCTGTTGCTCACGGATGGCGCCCATGATGCTGAGACTGCTGATATAGACGAAACGCTCTACGCGCATCTGCAAGGCCTTGAGGACATGCACCAGGTGTTGCGTGCCCTCGGTATTGATGCGGTGGAAGTCCTGTGGGTCCAGACACTTGGTGACACCAGCGGCATGGACGATGTAGTCGAACTGCAGTCCTGTCAGTTGCTGGGTCAGCTGTGTCTCTGACGAGAAGTCGAGCTCGATGAAATGGATGCGCTCGTCCTGCAGGAACGCCTTCGAACTGCTCTTGCGTACTGCTGCCCATGTCTCGAAACCACGGCGCAGCGCCTCTTCTACAATAAAGGAGCCAATGAACCCACTGGCTCCCGTTATCAGTATCCTCATCTTGTAATGAATAGGTTTTATTAATGTTTTCCCCGTGGGTTGACGGCTTTCCGCAGGCTCACCCATGGTGCGGTTGACGGGAACCCGATGGGGTGTGCCCGTTCTACCTGCAACTGGTCAGGCAGCGTGTTCAGCTGTCCTTCCGGTGACGAGGCATCGACATAGACGGTGCCTGCATTCCTGGTCTTGATGCCTACCACGTAATTCGTCAGTTTGCTAATGGTGGGGAAATTGACGGGCAGTGCTCCCAGGTCGCGCTGGCGTAGCACGACGGGATTCACCTTCAGACCAGCATCGTGGAGGGTTTGCATGAGCAGCATGTTGACATCGGCACTATTGCCTTCGCCCTGCTGGAGGGTTTCCTGGGTGTCTCTTGCCCACATGGCGTACTGGCCATTCCATTTGACGTGGGAGAAGACCAGACGGCATACCGCTGCGGCCCGCTCCTGTTCGTTGGCAATGGTCTGGATGTTCTCAGTCTGCAGCTGTTCGCGCAGCGGACTGTGGTCCTCTATCATCTTGCCCAGGTTGTCATCCTCCATCAGCACCTGGTCAACATGTTCCCACGTGTCGGCATAGTTGGCCGGTGCCGTACTGCGCAGACCCAAGCTGCTGAGTTCGGCAGTGACGCCTGTGTAATAGTCTGCCAGGCAGATATTGGGGTCGCTGGGTGCTCCCTTCAGGTTCTGACCTGTAAAGATGTACCGATAGGCCATCACGTTGGTGGGTGCTGCCAGCGGGTCGCTCACCAACTTGTAGATCATGGAAGTAGACTCTTGCTTGCCGACAAGCTGCTGGCTGCCATGTTGCTCGAGATTGAACAGCAGGTGGCGTGGGATGGTGACGGTGAGACGGGCGTAAGCGACGGGAATCTCCTGCTGTGCCTGCCAGTCGTGTAGGCGGTAGAAGAGTTCGCTGTGGCGGGTGTACTCATATTCAATGACGGTACCCTGACGGACATCAGGTACGGTGAACTGAGCCTGCCATATCTCCCCATCGACTTGTTCCTGGATGACTTCGCCCTTGAACTTTGACTTCGTCGTCTTGCCCCCCTCCATATTATAGGCTGTGGCCTTGACATCTTCAATGCTCTCGTGGATATAGCTGTTGACGATGTTCTCTGCGATGGAGCCGGAAACAGTCTCGTCTGCCGAGACGGTGCCTTTGAGTTCGATGTGCTGTGGGCGCAACGCTATCAGTGAGTTGTTGACGCCTTCCACACTCTGCTGGAGAATGTAGTAGGGGATGGTGATATTGGCATATTTGACACCTTCCGGCTTCAGGATCTTGATACGTATCTTCTCGTGATAGTCAACGAGATAGCCGTCGGTCTGAACGGAATATTCGACATCCGTCAGTCGGCAGAGCACTACTGCCTCGGCATCAGGCTCCGGTGCGTAGGTCGTCATGGTCAGCTCCTCCTTGGTGGGCTTTCCGAACTTCGTGTTCACAGCGTCCTTGGCTGCTGCCGACAGACAGAAGAATACCGCAAGTAGTACTGCGGCAAAGATTTTATTGCTTTTCACTTATTACTTCTTGTTAGTTCCTTTTCCTGTGATGTTGTCAACAGCTTCGCGGGCCTCGTCGTTGAGGTTGATGTTGCGGTTGACCTTGGCCTCGATGGTTCCGGCACGCATGATGTCAGCCATATCGACACCAGTGGCAGACTTCAGTACGTCGAAAGCCTGCTTGATGGCTACGGGTACGCCACCACTCATGGCAGCAACACCAGCGCCAGTGTCCTGACCGCCACTATAGACGTGGACGTCCTTGATAGAGGCAATAGGCTTGGCAACATTCTCGACAACCTGTGGCAGTACCTCAATCATCATCTGCATGACAGCAGCGTTGTTGTACTTCTTATAAGCCTCAGCCTTCTTGTCCATGGCCTGAGCTTCGGCCTCACCTTTCTTCTGGATGGCATAAGCCTCGGCCTCACCCTTGGCCTTGATACCGGCAGCTTCCTGTTCCAGACGATAGCGGACGGCATCCGACTCAGCATTCTGAGCCAGGGCACGCTGCTCGGCCTCGTACTTCTGAGCCTCAGCGACACGCTTGCGCTGTTCCAGGTCGGCGGCAGCATCGCGCTCTACCTTGTACTTATCAGCATCGGCCTTCTTCTCCACTTCAGCAGCCAACTGGTTCTGGCGAATCTCAATCTGTTCCCTTGACAGAATCTGTTCGCGCTTGGTCTTCTCAATCTCAGCCTCAACGGTCTTGATATTGATAGTCTTCTGCTGTTCCTGTTGCTGGATGGCGTATGCTGCATCGGCATCAGCCTGAGCCGTGTCGGCCTGCTGTTTCAAGGCGGCACGCTTCAGCGCCAGCTCATTGTTCTTGATGGCGATGGCGGTGTCGGCATCCACACGAGCATCGTTGGCTTCCTTGTCAGCCTTAGAGACCTCAATCTTCACGTCACGCTCAGCGATGGCGCGGTTGATGCTGGCATCCTTCTTGATCTTGGCGGTGTTGTCGGCACCCAGGTCCTTGATCAGTCCTTCCTTATCGGTGACGTTCTGGATGTTGCAAGAGATGATCTCGATACCAAGCTTCGCCATATCGGGCTGAGCCTTGGTCATTACCTGGTCAGAGAAACCGTCACGGTCGGTATTCAGTGAGCGGAGGTCCAGTGTACCAATGATTTCACGCATGTTACCCTGCAGCGAATCCTGCAGCTGCTCGGCAATCTCGCTGGGCATCATGTTCAGGAAGTTCTTGGCAGCCAGACGGGTACCCTCGTTGGTGGGCATGACGCGAATCTTGGCTACGGCATCCACATCGACATTGATGAAGTCGGTGGTAGGTACACTCTCTTCCGTCTTGATGTCAACGGTAATCTGTCCGAGATAGACACGGTCCAGGCGCTCGAAGAACGGGATGCGGAAACCACCGGAACCAATGAGTACACGGGGCTCCTTCGACAAGCCAGATATGATGAATGCTGCTGAGGGCGGTGCCTTTACATAAGAGACAAACAACAAGATGGCCAACAAGAGAATGGCCACTCCAGTAAGAATTAACATGGTCGGTTCCATAAGCAATTAATAGTTAAAAGTGATACTTTGCCTGCAAAGTTACGAAATAATTCATAATTAATAATGCATAATTCATAATTATTTTATATCTTTGCTGTCGGAAACTATTAAATATTCGATACTATGAGTAAGAAAAAGGGAGGCAAACGACTGAACAAGAAACAGATAGCTGAGATGCTGCAGACGCTGTTCCAACAGAATCCCAACGAGACATTCTCCTTCAAGCAGGTCTTCAAGGCTTTGAAGTTGGATACCCATCCTACCAAGATGCTGGCTATTGACCTGATGGAAGAGATGGCGTGGGACGACTATCTGTCGAAGGTCAGTGATAACTCGTATCGCCTGAACCTGAAGACGCAGGTGCAGGAGGGTACCTTCATCCGCAAAGCCAACGGTAAGAACTCGTTCCAGCCCGATGATGGCGGCACACCCGTGTTTGTCAGTGAGCGTAACTCGCTGTTTGCCATGAATGGCGACCGTGTGAAGGTGACCTATATGGCTCGTCGTGAGAAGCATATCAAGGAGGCGATGGTCGTTGAGATCCTGAGTCATAAGCGCGACCAGGCCGTTGGTAAACTGAAGGTGGAGAAGGACTACGCGTTCCTGATTACCGAGGGCAACATCTTTGTACACGACATCTTTATCCCGAAGAAGAAGCTGAAGGGCGGTAAGACGGGTGACAAGGCCGTGGTGAAGATTACGCAGTGGCCGTCGAAAGAGTCGAAAAATATCGTTGGTGAGGTTATCGACGTGCTGGGTAAGGAGGGTGACAACAATGTGGAGATGCACGCCATCCTGGCACAGTACGGTCTGCCGTATAAGTATCCTCAGCATGTCGAGGAGGCTGCCGAGAAGATAGAGCCAGGCATCACGCCTGAGGAGATAGCCCGTCGTGAGGACTTCCGCGATGTCTTCACCTGTACCATCGACCCCAAGGATGCTAAGGACTTCGATGATGCGTTGTCTATCCAGAAGAAGGGTAAGAACTGGGAGGTCGGTGTGCATATTGCCGATGTGAGCCACTATGTGAAGGAAGGTTCTGTCATAGACAAGGAGGCTGTGAAGCGTGCTACTAGCGTCTATCTCGTGGACCGCACCATCCCGATGTTGCCGGAGCGCCTGTGTAACTTCATCTGTTCACTGCGCCCTGACGAAGAAAAGCTCTGTTATAGCGTCATCTTCGTTTTGGACGAAGAAGCCAACGTCAAGGACTATCACATCGCCCATACCGTTATCAAGAGTAATAGAAGGTACGCGTACGAGGAAGTACAGGAGATATTAAGAGGTGAGAGGGTAGAGGTAAGAGGTAAGAGGTTGGCTACCGCTACAAACGACGACCCCTATGCTGACGAGTTGCGTACGCTGGATAAGTTGGCGAAATGTCTTCGTGAACGCCGCTTCAAGGGTGGTGCCGTGAAGTTCGATCGTGAGGAATTGCATTTCGACATCGACGAGACAGGCAAGCCCGTCCGTGCTTATTTCAAGAAGTCGAACGATGCCACCCAGCTCATTGAGGAGTTTATGTTGCTGGCCAACCGTACCGTCGCAGAACATATCGGTAGGGTGGAGAAGCCCAAAGCCAAGAATGCACAGCCCAAAGCCAAGAAGACCTTCGTCTATCGTATCCACGACCAGCCAGACCCCACGAAGCTGGAGACGCTGCGCGAGTTTGTGGTGAAGTTTGGCTACAAGATGAAGACGGCTGGTACGAAGGGCGCTATCTCGAAGTCGCTGAATGCGCTGATGGACGGCTGTCAGGGCAAGAAGGAGCAGAAACTCATTGAGACCGTTGCCCTGCGTGCCATGATGAAGGCAAAATACTCGACGCATAACATCGGACACTATGGTCTGGCCTTCGAATACTATACGCATTTCACGTCGCCTATCCGTCGTTTCCCCGATACCATGGTACATCGTCTGCTGACGAAATATCAGGATGGCGGTCGTTCGGCTAATCAGGAGAAGTACGAAGAGCTCTGTGAGCACTGCTCCGACATGGAACAGACTGCCCAGCAGGCTGAGCGCGACAGCATCAAGTACAAGATGGTGGAGTTCATGGCCGACAAGATTGGCAACGAGTATGATGCTCACATCAGTGGCATCCAGTCGTATGGCATCTACTGTGAGGTTGACGAGAACCACTGTGAGGGTATGGTGTCCATGCACGACCTGGACGATGACTACTACGACTTCGACGAGCGCAACTACTGCCTGGTGGGTCGCCGCCATCATAACAAATACCAGTTGGGTGACCCCATCCGCATCAAGGTAGCTCGTGCTAATCTGGAGAAGCGCCAGCTCGACTTCGTTTTAGCCGACAAATAACTCATTAGTCTTATTGGCCCCATAGGCCCCATTTATTATTATAATAAGGTACACGCATGAAAGAAAACAATCGCATCATTGCCGCAGTCATCATTGCTGTAGGCATCGTCTGTCTGGGATGGTTCCTGAAGGCAGGCATTGACAATTTCGCCAACAAAGACCGGCATGTAACAGTCAAAGGACTGGCCGAACGAGAGGTGCCAGCCGACAAAGTAACGTGGAGCATTGGCACCAAGGTGACAGGTAACGACCTGCCTATGCTTTACGAGAACATCAACGTGCAGACGCAGAAAATCAAGCAGTTCTTGCTGAAGTATGGACTGCCGGAGAAAGAGATTACCGTTAATCCTCCCTCTATCACCGACTTGGAGGCCCGTGAGTGGGGTGACAACCAGAAGAATTTCCGCTACATTGTCAATACTACTATTACGGTGGCTACCAACAAGGTGGCAGAAGTCAACAAAGCCATCTCCAGTCAGGCCGAGCTGCTGAAGCAGGGCGTGGCGCTGGGCGAGAACAGTCCGCAGTACGAATATGCCTCGTTCCAACAGATGAAACCGGAGATGATGGCAGAGGCTATCAAGAACGCTCAGAAGACTGCTGCTCAGTTTGCAGAGGCTAGTGAGTGTGACCTTGGAAAAATTGTTGTCGCCGACCAAGGACAGTTTTCCATTGACAATCGTGACGATAACACGCCATATATAAAAAAGTTACGTGTAGTTACTACAGTGACTTATTCACTGAAGGACTAAACGACTGTCGACGAAACACCGTCTATTAACATTTTTTGCAAAATATTTCTCTCCAAAATGTGCTTGTAATTTAGTTATATTTTGTAACTTTGCACTCGCTAAGAGTTTCCCGAAATGGGAAACTTTTTGCGAGATGAAAGATAAAAAGTTGTCCAAAACGGAAAACTTCTCGTTGCTAAGAGAAAGCAATAACTAAAGAAATATACACATAAAAATGGAGATTAAGAACTTTACCATTACCAAACGCGACGGTTCAAAAGACTCGTTTTCGTTAGACAAAATCATGAACGCCATCGTCAAGGCGTTCGAGAGTGTGAACGCTCCTTCTGACCTGGGAACTATTTCGAAGATTATCAGTCACCTGGATATCAAGGACGATATCACGGTGGAGGATATCCAGAACCAGGTGGAGGAAGCGTTGATGCGCGAAGGCTTCTATAAGGTTGCGAAGTCGTTCATGCTCTATCGCCAGCAGCATACCGAGGATCGTGAGACGCTGGCCAAGTTGCAGTTTCTGTCCGACTATATGGAGTCGGCCAATGCTGCAACCTCATCGAAGTTTGATGCCAATGCCAATGTGGAGCACAAGAACATTGCCACGTTGATTGGTGAGCTGCCGAAGTCTAACTTCATCCGTCTGAACCGTCGTCTGCTTACTGAGCGCATCAAGAAGATGTACGACAAGGAACTGGCTGACCAGTACATCGACTTGCTGACACACCACTTTATATATAAGAACGACGAGACCTCGCTGGCCAACTACTGTGCGTCCATCACGATGTACCCCTGGCTGATTGGTGGTACTACCGCTATTGGTGGTAACTCAACGGCGCCTACCAACCTGAAGTCGTTTGCTGGTGGTTTCATCAACATGGTGTTCATGGTTAGCTCTATGCTCGCAGGTGCCTGCGCTACCCCTGAGTTCCTGATGTACATGAACTACTTCATCGGCAACGAGTATGGCAAGGACTACTGGCAGCATCCTGACCAGCAGGCTGACCTCTCGCTGAAGAAGCGCACCATTGACAAGGTCATCACCGACTACTTCGAGCAGATTGTCTATTCACTGAACCAGCCCACAGGTGCACGTAACTATCAGGCTGTGTTCTGGAATGTGGCCTACTACGACCGTTACTATTTCGAGAGCATCTTCGGTGAGTTCTACTTCCCCGATGGTTCACAGCCCGACTGGGATGGTCTGTCTTGGTTGCAGAAGCGCTTTATGAAGTGGTTTAACCAGGAGCGTACGAAGACCCTGCTGACCTTCCCCGTAGAGACCATGGCTCTGCTTGTTGACGAGAATGGCGAGCCTAAGGACAAGGAGTGGGGTGAGTTCACTGCTGAGATGTATGCTGAGGGCCACTCGTTCTTCACCTATATGAGTGACAATGCCGACTCTCTGTCTTCTTGCTGCCGTCTGCGCAATGAGATTACTGACAATGGCTTCTCTTATACGCTGGGTGCAGGTGGTGTGTCTACTGGTTCGAAGTCAGTATTGACAATCAACCTCAACCGTTGTGTGCAGTACGCTGTCAACCACAAGATGGACTATCTGGAGTATCTGGGACAGGTCATCGACCTCTGCCACAAGGTACAGCTGGCCTACAACGAGAACCTCAAGGACCTGCAGGCTCACGGCATGCTGCCTTTGTTCGATGCCGGTTACATCAATATCGCACGTCAGTATCTGACCATCGGTATCAACGGTCTTGTGGAGGCTGCCGAGTTCATGGGACTGAAGATTACGCCTAACGACGACTACAAGAAGTTCGTACAGAGCATCCTTGGACTCATCGAGAAGTACAACAAGCAGTACCGTACCAAGGAAATCATGTTCAACTGTGAGATGATTCCTGCTGAGAATGTCGGTGTGAAGCATGCTAAGTGGGACCGTGAGGATGGTTACTTTGTACCACGCGACTGCTACAACAGCTACTTCTATGTCGTTGAGGACGACTCGCTCAGCGTTATCGACAAGTTCAAGTTGCATGGCGCTCCCTATATCGAGCACCTCACCGGTGGCTCTGCCCTGCACATGAACCTCGACGAACACCTGTCTAAGGAGCAGTACCTGCACTTGCTGAAGGTGGCTGCCAAGGAGGGTTGTAACTACTTCACATTTAACATTCCAAACACCGTCTGCAACGACTGTGGCCATATCGACAAGCGTTACCTGAAGGAGTGTCCGCACTGCCATTCGAAGAATGTGGACTACATGACCCGCATCATCGGATACCTGAAGCGCGTCAGCAACTTCTCACAGGCTCGTCAGGAAGAGGCTTCGCGCCGTTACTATGCACACGCAGAATAATAATGAATAATGAGTAATGAGCTACGTGCTCATTACTCTATTCAACAGAAATATGCTTAAATACGTAAATACAGGGGTTGTTTTTCAGGAGATACCCGATGAGGTGACTTTAGCCATCAATATCTCCAACTGTCCATGTCATTGTCCAGGATGCCATAGCCGCTATCTCTGGGATGACATTGGTATGCCGTTGGATACTGATGCTATCGATGCCTTCATCGAGCGTTACGGCGACGACATCACCTGCCTGTCATTCATGGGAGGTGATGCCGATCCCGTAGGCGTCAACCAACTGGCACAATATATCCATGAGACATATCCACAGTTTAAAGTGGCATGGTATAGTGGACGCCTCCGCGTTTCGCCGGCTGTCAACAAGGCAGACTTCGACTACCTGAAAATCGGACCTTATATCAAGCATCTCGGTCCCTTGAAGTCACCGACAACGAACCAGCGTCTTTATCGCCTTCGGGATGACGGTTCCTTCGAGGATATCACCTATCGTTTCTGGCGTCAGCGCGACATCGCTATATAGAAAAAGCCTGCAATTGCTGCAGGCTTTTTTTATTCTCAACTCAACGAGGTTATTATTCTTCTTTGCGGTCGTCGATGTTGTCACCCTCTGTGGGAGCCATCTCTTCCTCGAAGTCGGTGATACCGGCCTTGATGAGGATATCGTACCACTGGATGAGCTTCTTGATGTGGCTGTTCTGTACGCGGTCCTGATCCCATTCGGGCAGAACCTTAGAAAAATACTCGTGGAGCTCAGCAGGAGTGGCCTTCTTGAAGTTTACGCTGCAGGTCTTGCCACCTTCCAGGTCGCGCATAGAGGCGAGCACCTTCATGAGGGGTACCTCGTCAGTCTCGGTGAACATCGCGATGTCGGCCAGTGAGGTGATGCGGTCGGTACCGAAGGCAGGCATACGCTTGTGGGTGTCGTCCAAGGCCTCGACAATGAGGCTGTTGGTTGCACGTGTTACTAATTTGTACAGTCCGGGCTTGCCGGAGATTGCTAAAATGGTCTGTTTCATATTATTGTTTCTTTTTCTGTTATTTGATTTATTTGTGCATTGAGATCCTGCTGGCCGTCGTTGACAATCTCATAGTCAGCGCGACGCAGGAGTTCGGCCTGTGGCCACTGACGCTGCATCCATTGTAATGCCTTCTCGCGGGTGATGCCATCGCGCTGCATGACGCGTTGGATACGTACCTCTTCTGGTGCAGTAACCACAATGACGCGATCTACCAGTTTGTTGGCTCCTGACTCATAGAGGATAGCGCTCTCCATCCATTGGTAACCGCTCTCTTCGAAGTCACGGAATACGGCAGGATGTACGATGGCGTCAATCTTCTTGGCGTTGGTCTCGCTCTCTAACAGAAAGCGGGCAATATCGGCTTTCTCCATGGAACCGATGAGTTGCAGTAGCTGCTGGCGAACCTCTTCCGATGTACGGATGATACGTTTTGCTGCCTGGTCGCAGTCGTAAACCTCAATGCCACGAGTCTTGAGCAGTTGGCATACATAGCTCTTGCCGGAGCCAATACCTCCCGTAATACCTATCTTCATTCCTCTTCTTCTATCAGATAGTCTACCTGTTTGGTCTCAAGGACGGCACGACTAACACCACGCGGTACTTCGCGCAGGTAGAGGTTGCATTTCTCCTTGTGGCTCTCTGCGATTTCGTGGTAGTCGGCAACGACGACGAAGTCTTCAGCACGCAACGAGCGTATCTGACTGACACCTGCTACGAAATGCACCTTGGCATAGCGAGGGAAGGTACGTAATACTTTTCCTTCAGGAAGGTTAAGACAGAGGATGGGTACGTTGCTGATGGTCTCCTCGGTAAGCACATCGGTATGGAACCGAATCTGTACATGGTTGGGGACGACCTTGACATCAGGGATGTGTGCCAACTGACAGTCTACCGTCAGCGAGTCGCGGAAGTTAACGAAATTGAGTGCCTCTGTGTATACAGCACGGATGCTGTCCAGTTTCTCCCTCGAGGCATATATTTCGACGCTGTCAGGCAGATACTCTACATCTGAGATGAAGTAGAGCTGGTCGGGGATGACACGGCCTGCCCAGCGGACAGGGACACGACGGCACTCGCCATTGTTATACGAGAACTCCAGATGGTCGGGTTTAACGGCAGTGACCTTCGACGATACCTCTAAATACTGTTCCACCATGCGCTTCAGGTCGTTGGCACTAATGGTGCCGCTGCCACGTCCATGGTCGTAGATCTTGAATGGTATCTGAATGGTTTCCAAACGGTCACTATAGAGATAAGCTGCAATGAGCCATCCCTTGTCACGGATGGTTACACGTACCGTGTCGACGGGTACTGAGGTGAGTACTACATTCTTGGGGATACCCACCACGCGTGCAGGTATCTTAATCTCCTGCTCGTAGGTCTCGTTGAGGGTAATGATGAGCCAGAAGATACCAGAGAGGAAGAGGAAGATCATGAAGATAAGGAACTGCTTGTTCACATTACTGAACAAGAAATTCCTGATGGTGATAAATATCCGTTTGATACTCATCGCTTCTAACCTCTCACCTCTAGCTTCTAACCTCTCACCACTTATTTCTGCATCGGTGTGCTAGCAGTATCCTTGTAGACGTAGCCCTTGTCAACCTTGATGACAACGCCGTCGGCAATCTTCACTTCGATGATGCCAGTAGCCAGGTCAATCTTCTTGACAGTACCATAGATGCCACCGCCAGTGACAACGGGAGTGCCCTCAGTCAGGTTGTTCTGGAAACTCTGAATCTCCTTCTGGCGTTTCTGCTGGGGACGAATCATAAAGAAGTACATGATGGCAAAGATGGCTACCATCATAATCAGGAAACTGGTCATGCTGCCACCGCCCTGGGCGGCCTGTGCAGCGAGAATAATCTGTGTCATTTGAATTTACTATTTGACGATTTACAATTTATTATTTTTTCGGTTCAATGTGCTTCAGTAGGCGACCTTTCTGGACAAGGTGACGTGCAATGGTGTCAAGCATGCCATTGATGTAGCCAGCACTGCGTGGGGTGGAGTAGAGCTTGGCAATCTCCACATACTCGTTGATGCTGACATTGATGGGAATGCTTGGGAATGTCATCATCTCGGCAATGGCAATCTGCATGATGACGATATCCATGTAGGCCAGACGCGAGAAGTCCCAGTTGCGTGAGGCTTCACTCATATAGTGCTGATATTGGTCTGCATTCATGATGCTGGCACGGAACAGTTTGCTGGCATAGTCTCTGTCCTCCTCACTATCGTATTCAGGCAACAGCTCCTGATGTCCCTTGTTCTTCTCGTCGAAACGTTTGATGGTCTTCACAACGAAGGTGTCGACAATCTCTTTGTCGTCGTTCCAGTAGATGCTCTGTTCCTCCAACAGACTGTCGAGGTCGGCATTGTTCTCAATGAGGGTACGATACAACTTACGCCACAATTCGCGGTCGGCGTTGTAGTTATCGTCATCCGAAGCCATATAGTCCTGATAAATCTGGCTCTCGGTAATCTGTGTGTAGATCTTCTTCAGGAATTCGGGATTATCATTCCAGTTCTTCTTCTGGGCCTCCATGAATTCGTTCAGCATCTTGTTCTCCTCCAACTGTAGAGCAAAGCGGTTCATGATGAACTTCTGTGACGGCATCTCAGTACCTTCACGCTGTGCACGCGACTGGGCGACCTCCACATGGCGGCGCGCTTCCTGGGTAATACCTACGATGAGGGCTAACAAGTAGTTGTAAAGGTCATAGGCTTTCGACAGGCTGAACAAAAGCTCCTTCTCTGCGGTGTCGATGTTCTTACTTCCATTCTGATAGTAAGCATAGGTTAACTGGACAACCTTGATTCTAATGAGTTCTCTGTTAATCATAATTCTTGTGTAAAAAATAGCTATTTGATACTCTTATCGCTTGCAAAAGTACAAATAAATCCCCGATTATACAAAAAAAACACCTATTTTTATAAAAAATTCAATGATGACTTGTCTATTATCAATTTTATTCGTAACTTTGCAGCCGCTTTTCGCATCGTGTGATGGTGGATTAAGCGCAATAAACTTAATTTTAGAGTAACACATTATTAAAAAATGAAAGAAATTAACGTAAACGGTCAGAAGCGCACCGACACAGGCAAGAAGGCCTCTAAGCAGCTTCGTAAGGAGGGTCTGGTACCCTGCAATCTGTATGGTGAGAAGAAGGGTGAGAACGGTCTGCCCGAGGCTATGGCTTTCACTGCATCAATGGCTGAGCTCCGCAAGGCTGTGTACACTCCACACGTATATGTTGTAAACCTGAACATCGACGGTAAGGAGCACAAGGCTATCATGAAGGAGCTGCAGTTCCACCCCACAACTGATGCTCTGTTGCACGCTGACTTCTTCGAGATTAACGAGACCAAGGCTATCACCGTTGGTATCCCCGTTAACATCGTAGGTCACGCTCAGGGTGTTCGTGATGGTGGTCGTCTGAACCTCTCTATCCGTAAGATTGACGTGAAGGCTCCTTACAAGCAGATTCCTGAGAAGCTGGACATCGACGTTACCGAGTTGCAGCTGGGTAAGGCTATCAAGGTTGGTTCACTGAACTTTGAGGGTCTGGAGATTGCTACTCCGAAGGAGGTTATCGTATGCTCTGTTAAGGCTACTCGTGCTTCTCGTTCAGCTGCCGCTGAGGCTGCTGCCGCAGAGTAAAGTTAAGAATTAAGAGTTAAGAATTAACTTTGGACAAGTACTTAATTGTTGGTTTGGGTAATCCTGGCGACGAGTACGCTGAGACCCGCCACAACACTGGATTTATGGTATTGGACGCTTTTGCTAAGGCGTCCAATATCGTTTTTGAGGATAAGCGTTATGGTTATGTCGCTGAGACATCATTGAAGGGTAGGAAAGTATTCCTGCTAAAGCCCACCACGTTTATGAACCTCAGTGGCAATGCCGTGCGTTACTGGCTGAACAAGGAAAGCATCGACCAGAGTCGCCTGCTAGTCATCAGCGATGATGTCGCTATCCCTGTCGGTCAGTTCCGTCTGAAGGCCAATGGCAGCAATGGTGGTCACAACGGTTTGGGGCATATCCAGCAATTGATAGGACAACAGTATGCCCGTCTGCGTATGGGCATTGGTAACGACTATCCCATCGGTATGCAGATAGACCATGTGCTTGGTAAGTTCCCTGCCGAGGAACTGGAGAAGCTGCAGCCTGCCATTAACCTCGGTGTCGATATCATCAAGAGCTTTGTCTTGGCTGGCATCGACATCACCATGAATCAGTATAATAAATTAGGTAAGGGAAAATGAACGAAGCTCGCATCGATAAATGGCTATGGGCTGCACGTATTTTCAAGACACGTAGCATTGCAGCCGATGCTATCAAGAATGGTCGTGTCACCATTCAGGGTGTCAATGTCAAACCGTCACGAATGGTGAAGGTGGGCGAGGTGGTCAGTGTGCGCAAGCCGCCCGTGACCTATTCGTTCAAGATACTGCAGACCATTGAACAGCGTGTCGGTGCAAAGCTGATTCCTGGCATCTATGAGAATGTGACACCTCCTGACCAGTATGAGTTGCTGGAGATGAACCGTATCAGTGGTTTTATCAATCGCCAGCGTGGCACAGGACGTCCCACAAAGAAAGAACGCCGTGCGCTGGACGAGTTTGTCGGTCCCTCACTGGAAGGAGACTTCGATGATTTCGATTGGGATGAGGAAGACGATGCCTTTTGATAGGACTCATCGTCTTCCTCAACCTTTTTCATTAGGTTTGAAGTTGTTCATTAGTCGTTTTAACAATAATGGGATGGCACGAGGCCATCCCATTATCTTGTTTATAGAGTGTAATTTTAGTACCAGCGTGGGTCACCAACCTTCTTCTTGGCAACGCTCTCGTTACCCAGAGTGAAGTCACCATTAGCGGCATCCTTGTACTTGGGATCCTCACCATTTGAACCACTGGTATCACCATTCCAGAATGTAGCAGGCTCAGCATCAGGCATTGATGCAGCAAAGAGGTTTGCACTTGCACAACCGAAATAGTAGTTGTTTTGGTAGGTGATTGGACTCGTCTTTGACTGGTTCGTGTAAACAGCCTTGGTGTTTGTAACAAGGTTGTTAGTCCAAGTAATCTTGTTGCCTACGAAGCGAACATAGAGCAGACGCTTCTCACTCGACTCGTTCAGCACATTATTAATGGTGCACTTGTCAACGAGTATCTCAGGAGCGGCATCGGTATAGCTGCCTGAAGCATCATCGTAGCGGATGAAGTCACGCTTCTGAGCGATGTTGTAGAAGGTGCTGTTGGTGAAGGTCACCTTCTTGGCATACGACTTACGGATGTCGAAGAAGTCACCACCCTCACATGTGAAGTCATGGATGAGACAGTTGTTGAAGGTGATAGACTCAATGGTAGCAGTAACGTTACCATAGAGCAGACCTTTACAGTTCTCAATACCAAAGATTTCACAGTTCTCAACGGTCAGGGCTCCGTATGACAAGTCTGCCTCCTTATAGTTGAATGTCTGGTCGGTAGTACTATTCAGCGTACCGTCGATGATAGCCTGACTGATAGACAGACCAGCACCGCCATAGATTTCGAAGCGACCCTTGATGGTTGGACGATCAGTAGGATAGATACCCTTGATGATGAGGCTCTTCTGCACCTTTACGGCACCCGTGGTGAGAACCTCGCCACTCTCCTCATCAGTAGTAGCGTTCAGGTAGTATGTACCGCCATAGATTGCGATGGTTGCACCCTCCTCAGCTTCCTGGATAATGGCTGTCAGGTCATCCTCTGGATGTACTAGTGTTGCACCGTTGAGGTCAGCAATGGTCGAGAACTTACGGTTACCGCATTGCTTGCCATTATAATAAAGGTAAGCAGTGTACTCTGTCTCAGGCTGCAGACCTGTGATGGTAGCCTTGCTGGCAGATATTTCCTCAGCGGTAAGGTCTCTGGTGATGTCACCAACCTTGACGCTGGTTACGGTAAAGCCATCCTCTGCCTCCCATGTCAGTGTGACGCTGCGGTCTGCAATGTCTGCTGGTTTGGGATTCTTCAGGAACTGCTTAGCACTAGTGCGGAAGTAGGCACCATTCCATGTAGAGGTACGGCCCTCGTTGCCATTAGTGACAGCCTGTACATAAACGGTGTACTTCGTGTCATAGAACAGACCGCTGATGGTGTAGGGCAGGTCCTTGATCTCGATATTGCTAGCCTCGAAAGCAGGAGTGCCCTCCATCTTGTAAGACAGGCTGTCCTCATAAACCTTGAGGTTGTAGCTGGTAGCATTGGCCGAAGCAACCCACGAGACCTTAGTGCTGTTCTCGGTAGTGCTTGCGGCATCAACGTTGATGGGTGACAGGTTGCGGCTGAAGTTCAGGCTGGTAATAGGATCATCAGCATCAGAACATGAGGCCAGCGAAACGGCAGCAAGGCCCATCAGACATAAAGTGAATATTTTAGATGTCTTCATTGTTTCTTAGTTTTATTAGTCCGACAATTGTCCATAATAACCGTCATTGTTCAGCATGTTGTTGCTGGTGTCAATGAAAATCTGCCAGATAGGCCACAGACAGTGAGTGCTGGGCTGTACGACATAGAGACCATCGATGACGTCTTTGGTGATGCGTGATGCACCATCGCTGAGGAACCATCCCTTGCTCTCAAATCCGTCGTCCTTCATATCCTTGCCAGCATCGTCAGTATCACCATGGTTCAAACCATAGATGACCAGCGTCTCACCCTCAACAGGTGTGTCAAAGACAGATGCTGTTGCAGGAATTGTCATTCCCTTCTCATATGTCTTGATATATACCTTCTCGGGAAGGTCACCATACTCGCCTGATAGCTCTGACATACGCTGCAACTTTGCTTTTGCCTCAGCCATTTTCTCGTCGATGATTCCCCAGCGTACGAGGTCGGCTTTACGGAGAGCCTCACCGGCAAACTCAAAGGCGCGCTGATCAACGATACCTTTGAAGAAAGCATCCTTGCTGGCAGTGTACTTTGCCTGAAGGGCAGAAACCTTTGCTGCAGGAAGTGCGCGGTCGAGGACGGGTTTCATGTATGGCCATGCAGTTGCAGGGCCGTCGAGTTGGTTGATAGCCTCAGCAGCCATCAGGTAGACGTCTGCCAGACGCATATACTGCCAGTTGATACCGTCATCGTTGGTAGAGGTGACATAGCGGTTCATCCACTCATAGCGCAACTTGCCGAAGTACATGGCAATAGGAGTGCTGAGTACCTGCGGAACAATAGCGACATCCTTCCCTTCCTTTGATGTATTGCCTATAGCGTCACCCTTAGCTCCCCAACGATAGGGAACGCAAGTAATGTTACGTCGGGCATCGTCTACGTCAAAGTCATAGAATAAGGTGGGAAGCGGACCATTTACACCGCCACGAGGCTGGTAGGTATACTGGTCGGCAACTTGGTGGCGAACACCCCATGTGTAAAGCACACGGCCACGTCCTTCAGAGAATGGAATCTCCCAGAGGCTCTCCTTACCGGCAGTAGTAATATCTTTACAAAGGTTGTCAAAGTTCTCTTTGAAAGAACCTAAAGTGTTATGACCGCTATTGATGATGTCCAAACACTCCTCCTTAGCTATCTGATACATCTTCTCAGGAGCCAGTTCGGGATCCTTTGATAGACGGTAACCGTCGCCACGTAGACCATAACCACCGGCATAGAGAGCCAGACGGGCACGCAGTCCCTTAACGAAAGCCTTGCTAACGCGCTCAGTAGAGCGGGTGATAGAATTCTCATTGGGCCAATAGCAGTAGTCTTCAGCCTCCTTCAGGTCAGCCAACAACTGCTTGTAGATAATGTCGCGATTGCAGCGAGGCTTATACAAGTTGTCA
>Ga0256407_10005090_pt1 | contig 21398 bp, 8 predicted proteins | sample RumenRJG_04DNA_FD_193489 | JGI IMG/M metagenome (GOLD analysis project Ga0256407, IMG submission 193489) | Bovine rumen microbial communities from Lethbridge, Alberta, Canada - RJG_04 | ecosystem: Host-associated > Mammals > Digestive system > Stomach > Rumen | place: Canada: Alberta | collected... | reverse complement strand
AAACTAGTAATAATATTATTATTATTTTTATTTAATTCTTTCCTTGCTTCAATTACTTTATTAAATTCAAATTTTTCCTTATTTTTTATTTTTTCAATTGCAATATTTACAAAAGATTCATATCTATTTTTTTTATTTTTAACATTGATATTTATTATTTTTCGTTTTTTTAATATAGGATTATTTGGAGTTGTTAAAAATAAATCATTATTTTTTTCTAATGATGTTAATCTTGTTAATTTATTTTTTTTTATTTTATTAAATAAATTTTGTTTTAATATATTTTCTTTTGTTTTATCTATTAAATCTAAATTTGTTAGTAGATTTTTATGACTTTTGTAAATTTTATTATCTTTTAATTCTAATTGTTTTATTTTTTCATTTTCTTCTTTTATATTAAGTAAAAGAATTCTTCTTCCTGATTTTTCTTCCATTAAAAACAAAAGATGACTATAATAAATAATATTTTTTAAATTTTAAAACCTATTTGGATTAGAATAATATATAATTTTTACAAAAATAAATTATTGAAAATGAACTTATATATACTTTTATAAAACAATGAAAAAAATTTAAAAAACATTTCTATATAAAATAAAAATTATTTTTAAAATAATTAAATAACCAATATTAAAAAAATTAAATATTTCACTCTTTTACATAATGTCCAATAATTTCTCCAACATATTCACCATGAGGATCAGTAGATTTAAATCCAGCTAAATTACTTTCATATAATTCAATAATACTTTTATCAACTTCTTCAACTAAAATTTTATGTTTATAAATAATTTTACAAACATAAACTTCTTTAGCTTCATCAAAAGTAATTCCTCCATTATCTAAAAATTTAATATGTAATCCACTTTCATTTTCTTTATTAACATCTCTTCCAGATTTACTTCCATAAATTCCTAAAGCTTTTGAATATTCTTTATCTAAAAATGAAACAGTAAAAATATTATTTTTTTCCATAAATTCAAAAGTATATCTCTCAGGTTTTACATAAACTGAAACTACTGGTTTTCTCCATACAACACCAAATTGAGCCCAACCTATTGTCATACTATTATATTTTTCTTTTGTTCCTGATGATAAAATAGCTGGTCCTTGTGGTATTATCATTTCGGTTAAACGAGACATATTTTTAAATTTATTACTTTCTTTTAATTCCTTTGATACCATTTTTTAATATTTTAATTTTTTATTTTATTATTTTTACTAAACATTTAGAATAACAAATTTTACATTTTTATAAAAAAAATTAAAATTATATTAAAAAAATAATAAATAAAATATAAATATTATTTTATTAATAACTTCCTAATAAAAAAAAATGCTTCCTTTTGATCAAAAAACTGACATGTATCGTCCAGCAAATCGTTTAGTACATTATCCTGAAGTAGATATTGTACGTACATTAAAAAATGCAAATCCAACAGTAGAAGATGTGATAGAAAAAATCCAAAAAATAACAAAACAAAGATCACTTCGTATAAGTGAATTCATGAGAGATTATGATCCATTGAGAAGTGGTTCAATTACAAAAACTCAATTTTTAGAAAGTCTCTCAATGCTTCATTTATTCTTAAGTAGACAAGAAGCAGAATTATTATGTGAAAAATATGCAAATCATACTCCAGGAAGAGAAAATGAAATTTTATGGACTAAATTTGCAGATGACATTGATATTGTTTTTGTTATTAAACATTTAGAACAGAGAGATGATATTAATCAAGTTTTAGATATTACAAAAAAAGATTTTAAATTAAATGAATTATCTTTACCTGATCAAGCAACTTTACAAGAAATTTTAAAAGCTATGAAAAAATTCTTTGAAGTTAATAGAATTGAACCAAAACCTCTTTTTTTTAATCATGATCGTCTTCAAAGAGGTAAAGTACTTAAACCTCAATTTAAAAATGTTATGCATGGAATGAAATTTAATATAAGTGATGATCATATTGATGTCTTAATGAAAAAATATGGTGATCCAATTTCAAATGAAATTAATTATGTTAATATTTTAAATGATGCTGCAACATTTGGTGAAAATCCTAAAGATAAAAAAGATGAAAATATATCTTCTATGCAAAAATTAACTGATAAAGAATTTGTTCCTTCTTTAAGTAATGCAAATAATTTTTATACTTATCAAACTTATTTCGTTAATTTAAATTCAAAATTGAAAGATATTATGGATAAAATTAAACATACTGTTAAAATTAATAGAATTAGATTAAATTTATTTTTTGAAGATTTTGATCCTTTAAGAAAAGGAACTTGTACAAAAGCAAAATTTAGAACTGCTTTAGATATGGCAAATTTAAATTTAAGAGAAGAAGAATTTCAATTTTTAGAAAATTTCTATTCAGTTCCTGATCAAGAAGATAAAGTTTTTTACAAAGATTTAGTTGAAGAAGTTGAAACTGTATTTACTTTAAAAGAATTAGAAAAAGATCCTTTATTAAGACCTCAAGAATATAAAATTCCAGATTTCTTAAATCCAGAAAAAAAATTAAATCCACAAGAAAATGAATTTTTAGATAGAACAATGAGAAAATTAGCTTTATTAGTTAGGAAGTATAGAGTTGCTCCTAAAAGCTTTTTTAAAGATGCTGATAGAGCAAATATAGGAATTGTTGCTTCTAGTAAATTTTCTTCTATTCTTTCTACATTTAGATTAAATGTAGATGAAAAAGAAATGAATATCTTAATTAAGAGATTTTGTGGTAAAAGTATGATTGAAATTAATTATTTTGATTTCGATGATTGTCTTAAAAAATATGTTAGTTTAATTGAAGAAGAAAAAGAAAGAGAAGAAGATGCTAAATTGGCTATGATGAAATAAATATATTTTGATGTTTATGAATTATTTAATAAATAATTGAATATTTTTTGAAAATCTAAAACACTCATATAAAATATTTTATTTTTTTTATAATTTATATATTTATTTTTATTCAATTATTTCTTTTAATTTAAATGAATTCCATTATTATTTAAAATATCTAATAATTTTAAAAATTCATCTATACTCATTTTAATTGCTCTTTTATTAATATAATCTTCCTTTGTTAAAATATCCATTAACATATTTTTAAACTTTTCTTTCTCAGGATCTTTTTCTTTATTTTTTCCATCATCATTTTTTTCTTTTTTATCATCATCATCTTTATCATTCTCAACTTCCATAACATCATTCATTTCCATTTCATTTTTAATAAATTGATTAATACTCTCTTCATTATTAACTTTATAATTATTATTCTCTTTCATTTTTTCAAATTTTTTAAAATTATTAAATAACATATCTAAAATATACTTTTGTTTAAAAATAGCTCCTAAAGTTTTATTTTTCCTATTAAAACAAATTCTTAACAATCCATCCCATTCCATAAAATTAATATTGGGTAAAGGATTTTTAGGTTCAATTCTAACAACAGAACTTTCAACTTTCGGAGGTGGATTAAAATCATTTTTAGAAACTTTCATTAAATGTTCAACCTTACTTAATAATTGAACATTAACACTTAATCTACAATAAAATTCTGATCCAGGTTTAGCAATTAATCTCATAGCAAATTCTCTTTGAATTAATAGTACAGCACATCTAAAAAATGGTCTATGATTTAATAATTTAAAAACAATTGGAGATGAAATTTGATATGGAATATTAGCAACACATAAATTAAAAAAAGGTAATTTTTGTTTTAAAACATCACCTTGTATTAATTGTAATTTATTTTGATATTCACTTACTGAAACTCTTTTTAATAATTGGGCAACCATTCTTGGATCTAATTCTATTGCTATTACTTTTTTTGATTCTGCTAAAAGTAACATTGTTAAATTTCCTGTACCTGGTCCTATTTCTAATACTATATCTGTTGATTTTATTCCTGATTTATTTTTTATTGCTTCTAAAATTTTTGGATTTTTTAAAAGATGTTGTCCTTTACTTTTCTGCATACTAAAACCTACTGCTCCTGATACTGATTTTATTTTCTGAGGTTTTTTATCCATTTTTTTTTTAGGATAAAATTTAATGAATTTTTGATTTTTTTATTATTGAATTTTTATATTAATAGAAAATTAAAATGTTATGAATATATTTTATCAAAAATTAATATATATAATTTTTACTTTTAATTTCTATTATATTTTTAATATTATTTTAATATTATGAAGTTTATTTGTAGAAATTATATAATTATTTATTTAATTTATTATATTGTTTTTAATTTAAATGTTTGAGTCAGGAAAAGGTTTTAATATTAACTTCAAAAATGAAGAAAAACTTTCTTATTTTGATATTATTTATAATAGATTTAAAGAATTTATTTTTGAAGTACAATTCCTTGTTTTAAAATATCAAACATTATCATCAATTTGGCTTGAATTATTTTCAATTATTGTTCAATTATTTCAATATTTATCATTTTCTTTTAATGCAACAGTAAGAATATATTTTAATTTTAGTTTAATAATTTACAAAGACCAAAAAAATTATATCGCTTGGTAAATCCATTTTTCAATTTTTTTTCAGTCACAGAGTTTATAATTGGAAATAAAAGAATGTATTTTATTCTAATATATTTATCATTATTAATAACAATTTTTAATATAATAATTAAAACATATATTATATTTAATTCAAATAAAAGTCAAAATAAAGTAAAGATAGCAATTGAAATTTATTCTGTTATAATGAATTTTATATCTAGAACTCTATTTTTACCTATAATAAGTAAGTAAAAATATTTGATTTTTTAGAAATCTTAACATCAATTTATCAATGTAAAAAAGGATATAATGAATATGCACTTGATTTTAAATGTTGGACATCAATACATTATGTTCATATAGTTTTCGTTTCAATGTTTATTGGAGTTTATTTATTAGATGTATATTTTTTCCTTTGTACTGCTTTTGATACTACTTATAATACTCATAATGTAATGTCAAAAAGAACATCAAAAATTGATAAATTTGAATTTTGGCAAAAATTAATAATAATTTTAGTTTTTAGATTCTTTAATGATATGACTCAATGGGGTTTAATTTTATTTGTTTCTTGCATTTCTTTTCTTTCTTTTGTTATTTATTCTAAGGAATTACCTGATTATAATCCTATTTTATTAACATGTAAAATAATTTCAAGAGGAATTTTTTTATGGAGTGGTATTTGTTTAATATTAATAAAAATAATTCAGAGTGTTATTGAATTTGAAAGTGGAATTATTCTATTTTTTATTGGAATTCCTTTTATATTTAGTATAGCCTATAAATGGAAAAAAGGAAATTTAAAAAAATTACTTATTCATCATTCAAAATTTGTGAAACCTTTTGAATTTTTAAATAGAATTTTTATAATTAATAATCTAATTGATAATTTTGATAGTAGATATGCACAATTTACTTTAAGAGGTTATGTAAATAAAATGGAAGAATTTTGTACTTTGGAAAATTGTGTATTAAAAAAGTATATGAAATGTATGAATAAGAAAGAAGAAGCGATTGGATATTTATTATTATATATTGAAATGGTTTTTCAAGTTGGAATATCAAAAAATCCAACAAATATAACTTTAAGGATTTGTTATATTAATTTTTTAATAAATAAATTAAATAAAATCCATAAAGCTTATTTAGAATTAAATTTTTGTGAAAAATTAGAAAAAGGACTTGAGGAAGATTTTATAATTTATAGACATAAAAAACAATTTGGTGAAAATGGTGATTTTAACTTTAGTGAAGAAATAGATGAAAGTGGAATTAATGTATTATTTCAAAATAATTTTCAAAAGTTTAAAAATTTAATAATTAAAGTTTCATTTTTATATATTGATTTTTGGAGTTTATTATATGAAAATCAAATGGAAGAACAAGAAGATATGACTGTATTAAATGATTATGGAAATCAAATTAATAATGGTGTTGAAGAAATACATAAATTATTTCATAAATTACAAGAAATAAAAGAAAATGAACCTGAATTATTAGAATTATATTCTGATTTCTTAAAAGAAATTAGAGCTGATTATGAACAATCAAATGAATTAAAAATGATTTTAGAAAAAGTACATAAAAGATTAAAACATGATGATTTAGATGAATTAAATTGGATTAATTCATTTAATATTGATATATATGCATTAAATCATAGTGATAAAAATTTATATTTAGTTTTTGATACAAAATTAAGTAATTTTGGAACAATATTAAATGTTTCATTAGGTTTATGTTCAATATTAGGATATCCAAAAGAAGAATTAAAAGGAAAAAATATTAAAATTTTAATTCCTGATATTTTTCATACATCACATAATAGATTATTAACAAAATTAATGGAAGAATATCAAAAAGGTCATCGTGCTAAAAAAAGAATAGATTTTAGAAATTCTGATACATTTGCATTAAGTAAATCAAAATATTTAGTTCCATTTAATTTCAAAGCATGTGTAATTTCAACTGATTCAGAATATTTTTGGTTACTTAAAGTAAATAAAGAAAGTTCATATTATACGAATTTTAATTCTGTTGAATTAAATAATTCAAATTATAATACATATACAATAATAACAAATAGGCAATTTATAATAAAATGTTTTACATCAAATTGTGTAAAATTTTTTGGTTTAAAAGCTTCTGATATCGTAGGAGTAAGTGATATATCACATTATATAAAAGAATTTCATGAAGAATTTTTAAAATATATAATTGAAAATGAAGAACAAACTCCAGAAGATAAATTAAGAATAAAACAAAATATTGTAAAATTAAATTATAAAAATCCAACTCAAATAACATGGCTTAAAAAAGAACATAGTGAATTTTTCCATTCAAATGCAGATTTCATATCAGATAAAAGAAAAGATGCTAAAATATTATATTTAACATGTACAGAAATAATAATAGATGATAGTTTAGATGGTTTTAATTTTAAATTTGAAACATCACCAATGCAAAATTATTTTTCAAGTGTAGAAAGTCAATCTCAAGCATCAAAAGTTTCAAAATATAAAGCAATGTCACATGAAAATTCAATATCAAAGAAAAGTTCAAGAATTCAAATAAATCAAAATGTAAGTAAAAGAAAAAGTATGATGAAATATGAGAATAGGAATTATATTTTATCACCAATGCCAAGTATTACAAGTAATACTAATATAATTGAAAGAAATTATATTCCTAAAATTCCAAAAGTTGGAGGATTTAAATTTAATCCTAATATTTTATCATATCAAATTAATGCAAATGAAAAAATTACTGATAGGAGAAAATATTTAAAAGATAAAGCAATGGTTAAAATTAAAGAAATGCAAATTTCTTCTTCTAATAAAACTGAAAGTTCAGGAGAAGAATTCTCTGAATTTACTGATAGTTCATTTGATTCTGTTAATAGTGAAACATCTAATATAAATGAAAAAAAAAGAAAAGAATTAAAAAATTCAACCGTTAAAGCAAACAACGAAGAATATTATAAAGTAAATTTTTCTAAAATTAGATTTAAAATATATGATTATAAATCTAAAGGTTTTATTGAAAAAAATTTTGAAAAAAAATCAAAAGTTGAAATGGTAATTGAAAATTCAAATAAAGGAGATTTTGATGATGATGAAAAAAATGGTGAAAGTTCTGGAATACAACAAATTCAAACAAAGGAAGAAAATGAAAAAGAATTACAACAAAAAAGAGAAATGTTACTTCAACAAATTCAAAAATCACTTTTACAAGAAGATACTCAAACTTCAATAACTACTTTAAGATTAATTAGTATTATTCTTTTTTCTTTTATTATTGGATATGGTTTTATATTTTTATTTGTTTTAATTAATGATTTTCATTTATATGAAGATAAATATATTTATATTAGATATAGTTTTGCTATTTATAGAGGAATACTTCATGCTGTTTCAATTACTAGAGAACTTGTTTTAGTTTCTTTTGAAGAATATGATAATTTTTATTCAACTAGAGAATTTTATAGAGAGACTTTAATTAATTCTTTAAAATCTTTATATGTGAGAATGAGTAATTATATTGAACAATTAACAAAAAAAACTGCTCAATTAAGTCAAGAAAATTATCAAACTGTTTTTGGTACAATTTTACCTACTTATATTATAAATTCAGATTTTTCTGTTAATGTATTTAATTTAACATATATTTCTACTATTAGTAAAGCTGCAACTAGTATTTTTGAAATTACTCAATTAAGTGAGTATGATATTATGCCTTTAAATAAAGATATTTATTTTTTTATAACTAATACTTTAAATGGAATTTTGACTGATACTAGAATTGCTGAAAGTACATATACTAATCAATTACATATTATAATTAATGATAAGAAAAAATCTTTATTAATTATTTTTATTATTATTTCCATTATTGATATATTAACCTATTTTGTTATTAATAAAGCATTTATGGATGTTGATGCGAGAAAAAATTCTTATCTTGAAGTTTTTTTTGAAATAAAAGGTAATTTAATAATATCTTCATTAACAAAATGTGAAAATTTTGTTAAAAGATTACAAAATACAGATAATGATGATTTAATATCTATTCTTGAAGATGATGAGAATGATGAAGGGGATAATACTTTTTATAATATTAAAGGTCATTCTAGTGATGGAGATGGAAATAGAATAACTTCTGGAAATATTATATTTTTAAATTCCATTATAATATCAATGTTTCTTTTTATTATAATTTATTTTTTAGTGATTGTTTTACTTTTTTATAACTTTTCAAAAAATTTAAAATATTTGATTATTGTATATAACCATGAATCAAGATTAGAAATGGAACATTTTTTAGTATATACTTATATAAGAGAATATATTTTTGATTCAAATACAATTGTTAATAATACATATATTTCTGAAATTATTGATTCTATAGTTACAAATTATACAATTGAACAAATGAATAATGAAAAATTTTTAACAAAATATCATCATCTTTATGGGAATAATTATACCAATTTAAGATATCATATTTATCAAAATGATATTTGTTCTTACACACAATCATTTTTTGATACTTTTGTAAATGATGTTCAAACTGATTGTTATGATTTTTTAGATGAAGGTGTAAAATATGGTCTTAATATAATACATTCAAATTTTTTTGAAGAATTAAGATTAATTAAAGCACAAAGAGAAAGTTATGGATTAGTTTGGAGTAAATATAATTTTACTTATAATTTAACAACTTATAAGACTGAAAATTATTCTATTTTTAGAAATAATTTAAATAATGAAATCTTAAAAGAAATTTATGATTATTACTCACCATTAGCAATATTATCTAATGAAAAAATGAAAAAATTAACAATTGTATTTGAATATTTTTTAAGTCCAATATATATAGAATTATTTGAAAGTTTAAATGAAGTTATCAAGGAATTCCAAAAAAAAAATAAAATTATAATATTAGGAATGTGTATAGCATATATATCTTTATTTACTTTATTATATCTTATAATATGGAGAAGGTATGTAGAAAGTTTAAATACTATAATATATCAAACAAAAAGAATGTTAGCAATAATACCTAAAGGTATTTTAGCTTCGTTAAAATCAATAGGTAAATTATTAGATATTAAAACTCAATCAGCACAAAAAATATCATCTGATCATAAACCATTAAGAATATCAACAAAGACTGGAAGAAAGTCTTTTGTTGAAGAAAAGCCTTTGTTAAATGATCCTAATATAAATACAAATAATAATAATGAACCTACAAATATAAATGATAATATTAATACACCTAATGTAAATAATGAAGATATTAATAAAAAAGGTCCTTCAACAAAGAAAACAACACAGGAATTATTAATAAATAATTTTAATGACAAATAAATTCAATATATATTAAATTATTTATATAATAATATATTATTTTTAATATTTTAATAAATGATAATTATATTTTATTAAATTATTAATTATGTATTATTAAAATTTGTTAAAATTGGATTTTTTTAATATGCAACACCATAAACAACATTTATATCTTGTAAATAATATAAATAAACCATAGGTTACATAAAAAACAAAAAAAACTGGTTGACAAATTATTCCTAATATTATTAATAAAATTATAATTAAACAATTACCTTTACTCTTTCTTGATCTTAAATAACATTTATTAAATTCATAACAACATCCAAAACAAAAATAAAAAATGATAACAAAAATAGCTAAAAAAAAAGCTAATATACAACTAAAAAAATACCAAAGACAATTTAAACAACAATTATTTTGTTCATTTCCTTTATTTTTTAATCCAGGACATCCAGAAATATTATAAATTCTATAATGATTAGGAGTACATTCTTCTAAACAAAGCCAACAAAATTTATATCCACAATTAATACATTTTATTTCATTACATCCTGAATTTTTTTCAATTAATATTTTACATCTTGGACACTGTTTAAATTTTTTTGAATCATAATTATTATATAATTCTTCCAATAATTTCTTATCTTCATTTTGACATTTATATTTTCTATGAAAATCTAATGATCTACATTTATAACAAAAATAATGTTTATTTTTACATTCAATAAATTCATCTTGGAAATTTATTACTTCAACTATTTCATTACAATCTGGATAAGGGCATTGAACATAATATTTATTAGGATTAGTTAGTAATAATTTTTGATATTTAAATTGTTTATATTTAAGATACATTTTTGGATTTACATTTCTCTTTATATCACTATTTGAATAAATTCTTTGACATCCTCCTAAAAGACATTTTATATTCAAAACATCTCCATTTTTTATTTTATAAGTTAAATAAGTTTTCATACATTTATCACAAAAGAAATGATTACATAAATGTGAAACATTATTTTTATTAATTAAATTTTCATAACAAATTGTACATATGTTTGGATTATCAAATAATGATTGAGTTTCTTTAGAAATTTTAATATTATTATAATTAATATCCGTTTTATGATGTAAATGATTTGATTTAATTGAATTTATTGAAATTGTAAATGGTCTTATTTCTGATTCAATTCTATAAGAATTTTCATTAGAATTATTTGTATTTAAATTATAATTACTATTTGTATCAATATTATTATTTTTTATAATATCATGACTTTCAATAGTATCCTTACAAATTCCACAATAAGAATTATTTTTTAAAGGATAAAATTTATGATTATATTTATTTGTTCTTTTGTTTTTTGAAAATAAGTTTATTGCTTCATCAACATTAGAAAATTTATAATCTTCTAATAAATATGAAATTGAATTTAAATCATAACCCATTTCACATAAATCATTTATAACATTTGCAAAACCTGTTCTATTTATATATTTAATATTTAATAAATTATCATTTTTTTCTATATCATTTTTTTCATTCTTATGGAAAATTGAAGGAGAAAATTCATCAATAATTGACATTTTTTACTGTTTTTATTCAATTTAAAAAAAAATTTTAAGTTGTATTATAAAGAATTATAAAAATAAAAAATGTAAATTAATAAATTCATTTTATGTTAAATAAAAGTATTTTTTTATATATTTTGAATTAATATTATCTTTATATTAATAGATTTATTTAATAAAAACTTAAAAAATAAAATTAATATTTATACAAAATATAAACAGAATTTATTCTGTTATTCCATTTATTATATTAAAAAATAATTTATATGATTTGTTTTAAAAATGCTAAAATTTTCATAAAATTAAATAAAAATAAAAATAATTATTTAAAGAAAAACGTCTAAAAAATAATTTTATTTTCTTCCAGTTCTTTCTTTAACTTTATAACTTCCTTTTTTTTCTTTATCATATTCATTTCTTCTATCATCCATATTACTTATACTTTTACTAGAATTTAAATCATCCAAATTTCCATTATTATAATATTTATCCTTTCTATAACTTCCAACTTTACTACTTCTCTCTTTAATATCTTCACCATCACCATCTCTTTTAATATGAGTACTTCTCCTACTTCCACTTTGAGATGAATTAATTGAAACTCCAAATCTCTCATCTTGAATTTCACCAAAATTATTATTTAAATTTAATTTAATATTTTCTTCATCTTCATTCATATGAGAATATAAATGAGTTTTTTTCTTTGATGAAATACCTTTTTGTGAACTTTTCAAAGGAGTAATTAATTGAGTCTTTATTTCTTTTGTTTCAGTATATAATTTTTGTATTTCTGGATATACACCATCAACATTTTGTACTTCTACTGGATCAAATACATATTTTTTATTTACTTTTTTACAAAAAGATGCTTCTGGTACTCTTTTTGGATTTTCACCACTCCATGCACCAATTCCATTATTAAATTCTTCAAATTCTTTAATTAATGTTAAACCACCAATATTACTTTCTTCATCAAAGAATTCATTTGCCATTTGTAAATATGATGTATGTAAGTCTTTATACATTAATTCTAATTTTCTTTTTGCTATAATTTTAGCAAATGATATAAAACGCCATTTTCTTATTATTTCTCTTATATAACGATTTTTAGCTATTCCTTTAAACATATATGCTAATTTGAATAAATATAATAATTTATATCCTCTTGCTATTGGTTTTAAATCATCCATCCATTTTTTTATCAAATATTTCCTTAATAATTGATTTAATCTATTTAATAATGGACCTGTTGTTGATTCAAATTCTTGTATATTTTTTAATTTATTGAAAAATTCATTTTTATCTTTTTTCAATTTTTTATTTAAATGGTCTAAAATATATTTTGTGAATTTTTTATATTTATCTTCTTCACTTATTTTTTTAAATGCTTTATTTTTTCTTTCTTTTATTTTTGAATTAATCCAATCAATTAAATGAGGTACAAGATAAAGTGATGTATTTCTATCTTCCATCATCTGTGAATTGGTAGAAGAAAGATGTGCTCGAAATTGGAGTCTCTTAACTTTAGAATTATTACTACCTTCTTTACGCATTTTTTCTTTATATTCTAATTTTTTCCTACGAACAACATCCATATTCTTTAAAAATTTCTTTGTATAATTTGATAAATTTAATTTTACCAAATTTTTTATTTTTTTTATCATTTTCTCAAGAGCTCTGTTAACATATAATTTATATAATGCTTTTATGAAATTTGATTTATTCTTATCATCAAGATCTTTTTTAGTTTTTACAAGAGATTCTCCAAGAGCACTAAGTTTCTTCTTCATCTCATATTTTTTCTTAAGTCTATTCATAAAATCCAATGCACGAATGTATGGAAGATCATGAAGGAATTTTTTTAATAAGAATGCTGCATTTAAAACTTTTAGTCCATTTATTTTACTTATTTTATCTAATGCATCGATTAATTGATTTGCTGATTTTTCTTTTTGATTTGTTTTATCTTTTGTTGTTCTCCATTTATTTAAATAATGTCTTAAAAGGAATTTTTTGTTTATGTTATTTACATTATCAAATACTTTATCTAATGAATTTATTATTGAAATTTTTCTTGACTTTTTATCTATATCATTTATTGTATTTTTTCTTGAATTTTTTCTTAATGTTTTATGTAATTTATCAATTGCTGTCTTTATTAATAATTTTTTAAGTAAATCTACTTTATCATTTTTATCATTTCTCTTTCTTAATAAATCAACTAATTTTTTCCAATTATTTTTTGCTTTTGAAAGTTTTAATTTATTTGCTAAATATTTTTTTATTTTTTCTGCTGCACTTTCAATTTTTTTTTGTGCTGCATTTCTTTCCCATACTTTTAATGCTACTAATAAATTATTATTATTTGTATCATCTTTTTTAGTTAAAAATGTTTTTAAATTAATCTTTTTTTTTTCATTATTTTCTTCTTCTTTTTTCTTTTCTTCTGCTTTTTTTTCTTCATCTTTTATTAATTCTTCTTTTTTTTCATTCCATTTCTTTAATAATTTTTTAAGTATTCTTTTCCATAAATTATCATCAACTTTTACTAAATTATTTAATTTATTTTCTTTTGCATTTTCTTTTAATTTATTAAGGAAATCTTCAATATTATTTTTTCTATTTTTACGTAATTTATCAAGTATTGAATTTAATAACATCATTCTAACATATTTTTTAAATTGATCAAAAGCATATTTTTTATTTGGATTATATTTATTTAATATATCAATACCATCATTAATATTTTTATCATTTCTTTGTTTTTTCTGTGTTGTAACAGTTTTTTTAACTTTTTTAAATAATTTCTTAATTTTATTTGCTCTATCAATAGCACCTAATTTTTTAGCATTTGTTGCATATCTCCATAAATATATTCTGATTGGATTTTTAGTATATGTTTTTAAATTAACAACATTTTTAAATGATTTTAAATTATTTTTCTTTTGTTCTACTTCTTTTTTCACTTTTTTTCTTTTAAATAAACCAGTAATTTTACTTGCTGCATCATTCATTTTTTTTGTCATTAATTTTGATCTTCTTAACCATTCTCTTAAAGCATTTCTTAAATAAATATCTTTAATTTTAAAATGCTTTGATTCAAGTGCTTTTCTCAATGTATCAGTAATAATTTCTTTATTATGATTATCTTGACTTTTTTTAATAACTCTCTTAAGATATGTTTTAATAATTGCATTTCTTAATTGTCTAAATTTGGCTAATTGATTTAATTTTCTTTCAAATACTTTTTTAGCAAGATTTATAAAGAAACTATCTATTTTATCTCTTAAAACTTTATATATTCTTGCTAACATAAATTCTTGTATAATCATTGAAGAATCATTACATTTAAGTAATTGATTCCTTAATTGCCATTTTCTAAAAGATGTTCTTAATATTTCTTTTAAATTGTTTTCAAGGTCATTAAATATTTTTACTAAAATATCATTTGTTTTTATAATAGTTTCTTCTTTTTTTTTATGTTTTGTTCTTCTAAAGAATTTTTGTAATTTTTTTGCATAATTTATATATTTATCTTTATCATTTTTCCATTTTAATAAATATCTTCTTAATAATTCTTTATCACCTCTCTTTGTATTTAAATGAATTATATTTGATAAAACTTCTTTTCTTAAATTTCCATTTGCAAATGTTAATAAATTATTAGTCATATATCTTTTATCAATACCATTTATTTTATTTAATGCATTATTTAATTTATCAGTTACTTTATTTGTATCTTCTAATGCTTTTTTGATTTGATTTATTAAATATTTGATAAAAAGATTTTTTATTTTATCATCACTTATTTTTTTAATTTCTTGTTTCTTTTTTTTTTGTCTATGCATGAATTTTTGGATTTTTTTAATCATATCTTTTAATGTCATTTTTCTAGAATGTGAATGCCAGATTTTTAAAATTCTACTTAATTTATCATTATTAGTTTCTGACAATTTCTTAACTAATTTAGTTAAATTGACATTAATCTTTTTAGTAGTTGTTTTTCTAATAGTTAAAGTTTTTTGTCTTTTTTTGCTTCTTAAAAAGTTTTGAATTATTTTTACATATTCATCTCTTTTATCAATTGCAATATATTTCCATTTTTTTAAATATAATGGAAGGAAATAATTTTTAACTGTATTAAAAACTTTAGGAACAACATTATTTAAAGATATTATTCTATTTTTATTCTTCATTTTATCCAATAAATCATCATATGATTTTTTCTTAAATATTTTAGATAATATTTTAAGTAATTCATCAAAGTTTTTATTATCTTTTGTTGTTTTTGTAACTCTTTTTAAACCATTTATAATAAATTTAATTAATAATTTTTTGAAAAAGTCTTTTAATTTATTTGTATCTTTTATAACTTGATAATGAACTTTTTTAACTTTTAAAAATTTCTGAATTTTTTTAATATTTTTATCAGTTTGAATTCTTTTTGCAATAAGAAGCCATTTCATTAAATAACATCTTAAATTATCAATTCCATTATTATCTTTTTTTAAATAAAGATATTTCAAATTATTTAATGATTTATTATATGTTTTTTTCTGTTTTCTAGATTTCATTCCTCTTAATGCACTTTGAATTTTTGTTATTGCATCTATTTTTTTTAAACTTGGTATTAAATTTTTCCATTTAAGAAAAGCCTCTCTTAAATTTTTTTTATTTGTTGATTCATTTTTATTAAATATTCTTCTTAAAAATTTTGAATTTCTCTTTTTCTTTCCTCCAATACTTAATTTATCAAATACCATTTTTAAAATATAGTATTTGAGAATATCAACAAATTCTTCAATATTATATTTTTTCTTATTAACTTTTCTAACTTTTATTTTACAGAATTTTCTAATTATTAAAGCATCTTTATATGCTTTTTCCATTCTTGCAATACGAATCCATCTAAAGAAATAATGTCTTAATCTTAAGATAAAATCATTTTTCATAACTATAAAATGCAATCTCTTATTTCTTTCTTCAATTTTATCACTTTTTTTTGGTTTAATAGATCTAAAGAAATCAATAATTTTTTGAGCTTTTTTAACTTTATTATTATATAATTGTTTTAAAATATTTGGTAGATCTTTATAAGGATTAGGTAAATTTTTCATTAATTTTAATTTATTTAATACTTCAGGATTAGTAAAAACATTATCAATTATTTTATTATATTTTTTAGCTATTTTAATATCATCATCTAATCTTTCTTTCCATCTATTAAAATATTTTCTTAATATGTTATCTCTTATTTTAGGTGCAACTTTAGTTATTATTTTTACTAAATATTTACTTCCACCAACTTCTTTTTTTCTTTGATTTATTTTATCAAATATATCTTTATTATATGGTTTTCTTAAAGTATTAATTAATTTTTCTAATCCTTCTCTTAATCTTTTAAATTTATTTAATGAATCTTTTTCTTGTGTTGAAATTTTTATTCTCCATTTTAATAAAACTTCTCTTAAACGATTTAATGCATTATCTCTGCTTTTTCTATTTTGACCATTTAATAAATTTACTAAAAGTTTTGCTTTTATTAATTGTTCATTATCATTATCTAAAATTTTTCTCCATCTATTTAAATATTTATTTAAAATATTTTTCTTATCATTTGCATATCTATGATTCAAAAGTACTTTTAACTTATTTGTTTTATTCCCTTCATGTATTTCTTTCTTTTCAATTTCATCAATTTTTGTTTTAAATGTTTTAAAAATAGGTTCAGTAATAATTTTTCTTAATAATTCCATTGCTTGTTTTGCATCTTTAAAATAATGATTCATTTTATTTATAATATTTTTCCATTTACTTAATCTATTTCTCATACTATCTTTCGAAATTTTATCATATAAATTCTTTAATAACTTCATATAAATAATTTTTTGAATATCATTATTCATCAATTTTCTTGTAATATCTTTCCATCTATTTAAATATTTATTTAAATTCTGATTTGATATTTTTAAAATTTTAGGTTTTAAAATTTTTTTAAAATTATCATTTTTAATTTCTTTTTCAACTCCTTCTTTTTCAGCAATAATTTCTCTTTTAATATTTTTTCTCCATTTATTTAAATAATTCATTAAGAATATTTTTCTTAAAGCAATAATTCTTGCTAAATTAACATCACCATTCATTAAAGCTTGAGTAACAGTCAATCCATTTTTTTTAATAGTTTCAATATCAATTGGTTTACTTGAAGGAGAATATTTAATTTTATTAAAAGCATCTCTACATAATGTTTTAATTAATTGTTTTAATCCATATAAAACAGGAATATAATTAATTTTACTTTTACAATTTCCTAACCATTTATAAATAGCTCTAATTAATCTTTCTTTATCTTTTTTACTAAACATATTATTTAAAAAGTTTTTTCTGTATGCTCTATGTGTTGATGCTGCTCTCTTTGCTAACATTTGATTTTTCCATTTTAATAAATAATGTAATAATAAAATTAATTCATATCTTCTTCTATAAGGTAATAAATTTTTTAATTCTTTTTTCTTTCCTATTAATACAATTTTACCTGCATTATTATATAATAAATCTCTTCCATTTTTTAAAATATTTGCTCTTAAAAGATGTTTAATTGCTTCATTAATTGAATCATTATAAACTTTTTCAATATTTCCTAAATTTTTTAACCAAGTTCTAATAGCATTTCTTAATAATGATTCTTTATCATTTTTTAAGAATGCTCTTTTTAATGATTTAATTAATAAAGCAGCTATATTTTTTGTATTATCTTTTAATGTTGTTTCATTTATTTTTGTTATTATTTTATTTTCTTTTAAATGCATTAACCAATTATGAAGTGATCGTCCAAGATTTAATCTTCTGTTATTATAATCATTTCTATTTCCTAATGTTTGTAAAATTTTTATTTTTAAATCATAAATTCCAAAATTTCTTATTTTATCTAACCATTTAAATAAATAATGTAACAATTTATTTTTATCTCTATTACTCTTACTATTTATTATTTTATTTAATGCTTGTCCATATACTCTTGGTACTGCTTTGGATGAACGTAATTTTTCTACAAATTCTTTCCCATAATTTTGAGTTGATTTTCTTGATATAGATTTAGAGAAATCATCTAAAGTTTTTACTTTTTTAAAAGTATCTTCTTCTTTATATAATGGAATAGCTTTTTTCAACCATTGATTCAATTTTTTAGAAAGTAATCTGTTTTTTAATTTATTAATATAAGAAAACATTAATTTTGCAATTAATTTATTCTGAATATGTTTATCACCTTTTTTACCAGATTTATTTTTCCATTTTGTTAAATATTTATTCAAAATAAATTTAATAACTTTTTCTTTAATTTTAAATAATCCTAATAATTTTTCATAATTATGATAATTACTAATTTTATCATCAATGGCATCTAATGGATATTTATAACATAATCTTAAAACTGCATTTTCCAATGTAAAACATCCATTAAAAAAATCTTTATTCATTCCTTTTTTTTTATCAATGTCACTGAATTTCTCAACAATTCTTTCTTGAACAATTATTTTTTCTACCATTTTTTGTTTTGGATTTTCCCTTATTATTTTATTAAATGCATCTTTTAAATTTTCTTTTTGTATTCTATTTGTTGTATTTGTTAAAATTTTTGCTGATAATCCTCTTTTTAAATTTGATATTTTTCCTGTTTCATCTGTTTTTTTCCATCTATCAAAATATTTTTTTAATAATGATTTTTCTAATTTTTTTTTATTTATTACATTATTTAAAGCTTTATTTTTTGCCATTTTTGATAAATAATCAAAAATTTTACTTTTAGAATTTTTAAATGCATTTCTTTTTGTTAATTTTTTTAATCCATCTACAATTTTATTTGCTCCAATATATTTATTTTTTTCTCTATTAGCAACATTAGCATTATTTTCATTATTTAAAAGTTTAGAAATTAAAACCCATTTATCAAAACATTTCATTAATAAATTTTTCCTTCTTTCAGAATTATTTCTAATATCAAATAATTGTCTTCCTTTATTATTTCTAACATGAAATTGTTTCATATATTCAACCCATCTATCAAAATAAGGTTTAATTCTTAACATAAGCCAATGATTATTTTTCAAAATTAAATTCTTTAACAAATTTTTAGTATTTCTCTGATCAGCAGTTAATATATTAAAAACATAAGGTCTAACATGTCTAACTAAAACTTTTTGAATAATTTGACAAAAACTCTGATACATGAAACTTAAATATAATATATCATACATATATTTTCTAACCCATCTTCCTCTCCAAAATGATTGTATTTTAATAATCATATTTAATCTTTCATTATAAATTTCTTTTAATTCTCTCCACCAAGCTTGAATTAATTTTGCTGCTTTTTCTCTGAATTTTGGATTAGTATTAACGAAACTTTTTCCTCTTAATTTTGCAGCTTGTCTTGCATTTTTAATAACAACTTTTTCTCCTTTTCTTCTTTTTTCTTGAGCTAAATCAACAACACCTCCTTTTTCAAATCTCATTCTTCTTAAAATTATTCTATCTTCTGTATTAGGTCCTTTACTTGATAACATTGCTAATGATAAATATAAAAATTTATGTTCTGGACTTCTTACTGTTAATTTCTTTTTTTGTATTGTACTTCTATTTAAAGTATGTCTATCAAATGTTTTCCTTGTTTCATCAAATGAACGATTTTCCATATCTGCTCTATCTGGGGAATATTCCACTCGCTTTGAGAGGAGTATTGAACTTAATCTATTCATTTTTTGAAGAACTCTGTAACGTCCTTTGAAAACATCATCATTAGCACCAGGAATAATAACTTGATTTTCATTAATTAAAGTACCTTCTTTAGTTTTTTTAGGATCATAAACTTTAGTAAATTTCTTGACTAAATTTTTAACATCACCCAAAGTCATATTATTATAAGTAGCATTATTATATTTAACAGCTGGACTGGTATTTTGTATAATTCTATTATTTGTCATTGTCTGTGCTTGAGGTTGTAAAGAATCTATCATATTCATATTCATCATATTCATATTTCCCATAGTCATATCATTTTGATATCTAACTGGCAATCTCACACTTTGACCAAGGACATTTTTTAAATTATTTAACTGTACTTGAGGTTCAAAAGATTTATCAACACTGGAATTAATTTCATCAATATTTTGTGTACCTGGACTCATACCTCTAATCATAGGATCTCTCCCTTCTCTAGGATTCATTGAATAAGAAATATCTCTAATACTCCCTTGAGGTGATTGTTTAACTTGACTTCCAAGCATAATATTAGAATCATTTCCAATTTGATATAAATTATCAACATTTTGAATAATACCACTATATTGCATAGGTTGTTCAATAGCAATATTCCCTTGTTCAATATTTGTAAAAGTTTGATAAATTCCTCCTTTAGGACTTCTCCTAACATTAGTAGTTCTTATATTATATTCACCACTAGTATCACCAAAATTAATAACTTTAGGTGATCTTTCAATAACTTCTTCACTAGTTCCTCTTGATGGTATTGCAACAACTAAACTTTTAATTGGACGATCACCTTTTGCTTGAGGGGATTGATCTTTTAAATCTACTTTAATTGTTGATACTTGATTTGAGGGACTTGCACCACGAGGTCCTAATGTTTGACGACCTTCTGTTATTACTGGTGACATTACTGCATTTGGACCTGGCTCCATGTATATCATTTCACCATATCCTGATTCTGTCGTATTGTTGTCATGAGTTTTTGTTTTGGCATCACTTTTTATGAAGTTCATTTTTTTTTTTTTATTTTTTTGGTTTTTGGGTTTTGGGTTTATTTATTTGTATATGAAATTAATTAGATTTAAATATTTTAAGTATGATATTTTTTTAATGGGATTTTTTTTATTTTTTTTTTTTTAAAAAATTTTTTTTTTTTTTTTTTTTTTTTTTTTTTGTTTTTTTTTTTTTTTTTTTTATTTT
>Ga0256407_10005088_pt1 | contig 21400 bp, 12 predicted proteins | sample RumenRJG_04DNA_FD_193489 | JGI IMG/M metagenome (GOLD analysis project Ga0256407, IMG submission 193489) | Bovine rumen microbial communities from Lethbridge, Alberta, Canada - RJG_04 | ecosystem: Host-associated > Mammals > Digestive system > Stomach > Rumen | place: Canada: Alberta... | reverse complement strand
AGGGCTCCTGAAATGGCCATTGCGGCGGCGATGATTGTTGAAAATAGTCTTCTCATTTTGTTTTGATTTTAATTATTCAGTAAAATTTTCTGCTGCAAAGATAGCGCAAATAAGGGGCATTTCCTATAATTTATGTTTCAAAAGATAAGAAAAATCGTTCATTGCAACAAAAATAGTTACAATGAACGATAATTATATAGCCGTTTGAAAGGCTTAGATTGACATCAGATAATCGATGCTGTTCTTGGCAAGTTGCAGAACGTTGTTCTGGCAAGAGTTGTTCTTGGGATTAGCACTCTTGTCGGCTGAGCCGTCTTCATTCTTCATAGAGAACTCGCAACCGCCGTTACCGATACAGAGCACCGTACCGCAACCCTTCTGGAATCCATCAGGAGCCAGATCAGCACCCTTGGCCTCCCAGACATTCAGCTGAGATACCCATGAACACTGTGAATCCCATGTGCCGAGTGGGTAGATTCCATAGTCGTTGGTCACAACGTCATAGCACTCCTGTGTTGTGTTGTCAAGGCCAGTAAGCTTAGCAGGGATGTCGAAGAACAGACAGTTGTGGTCTTCAGTCCAACCCGGACCCTTGAAGGCGATGGCTGCGAAGCATTGATCATTGAGCTTCTCTGTCTTAATACCTGCATAGATGGGGTGGGTGCTGAGATCCTTGGAGAAGGCGCCAGTATTGAGGCATACGCCCATCTTCCAAGTGTCAGGATTCCAGCCGCCTGCACCACAGCCGAAGGCATTGCCAACACCACGCAGCAGAGAGGTCGGGAGACGGTTGATGGTGCCGATGTATGGCACGGCGTGCTGCCAGAGCAACAGGTTGCCACCGTTCTTGACGTACTGCTCAATCACAGGAGCGGCATTGCGGGCCACGTCGGAGAAGTTCCAGATATCATCATTGTTGCCGGTCTCGAGGTCACGCAGCCAGAAGAGCATACGGTAGTCAGCGATGTCCTCATAAGTGTTGATGTCACCGAAATAGATATATTCACCCTTCGGATAGTTAGCCTGGAACCAGAGCCATGCGCTTGCCTCGTCGTCATCACCGTTGGCAATGAGTTCCTCAGGTGTTGCATATTCTGACAGGAAGGCAGGAATCTTACCACCAATCTTCGTATCGCCCATGATAGGCAGTGCCTTACCATCGTTGTTCTGAGCAATCAGGGTTGCTTCCCAGCGCTCTTTCATGGCTACGTTCTTTAGGAGATAGGATGTCTCGGTGACGGTTTCGGAAATGACGCGTGAGCCGTCGCTATTCGTGAGTCTAAGTATGTAAGATGTAGCGTCGGCGCTACCTTTCCATGTTATGCGCAAGTCGCGATGGTCGTCGTCGATATCGATCTGCTCGAACTTCAGGTCGCTGGCAGCTGTGGCACCAGGACGAGTGTATGAGGTCATCACACCTTTCGAGAGGGCATCGGCATTGGCATACTTGAAGAGGAACTCATAGAGCTGGTTCGTCTCCAGGTTCTTCAGTGTGAATGAATTACCCGTGGCGGGGGTGAGTGCCTGCATCTGGGTGCCGTTCTTATAGACGGCTACCTGCATCACAGCTCCCTGAGCGGCCTGTGGCCACGTCAGTGTGTAGTCATATTTGTCTTCACCGGTGAGTGTACCTGTGATGGAAGATGCGTCAGGTGTGGGCAGCTGCATGGCGCCAGAACCGGGCAGATCTCTGTCTTGACAAGCTGCAAAGAGCAATACGCTCATCAGCCCCGTACCTATTTTATGATATATGCTATTCATAATTACTTCAATTTTCTATTTTTCAATCTTTCAATTCTTCAATTCTTCAATTGATTAATATCCCTTGTTCTGATGATAGAGTCCCTGAACATAGTTCATCTGGTTAGATGCGATGGGGAAGTACTCGTTCTTGCCCTTTGTGAAGAATGCATCCTTGTAGTAGAGACCATAGGTCTGGCCGTCGTACTCGTCGGTCTTCTCTGTCTCGAAGTACTTGTTCAGTGTTGTGCTCAGCAAGCCCCAACGGCGCAGGTCGAAGAAACGGTGTCCCTCCATAGCCAGCTCCACGCGGCGCTCCCAGCGCAGTGCCTTGCGGGCATCATCCTGAGATGCGAAGTTACCATAGAGTGCGATGTCACACTGATCCTTGGCATACTTGATAAGTGATGTGCTGCTGATGTCTCTCTTGGCACGCTCACGGATGGTGTTGATAATCTGCAGAGCCTCACCATTGTAGTCGCCGCTCTCAATCAGAGCCTCAGCACGCATGAGCATCACGTCGGTATAGCGCAGCACATAGTCGTTCTGACCGAAGGCCTGCCAGGGGTTGTCGTAGTCCTCACCCTTTGAACGCTGAGGAATCTCCTTCATTGAACAGTAGTAGCCATAGGTGTTTGGCGTACGGCTATTAGCCTTGGTGAGGGTGTACTGTGCCTCATACTTATAAGGATAGGTAGGCATACCGACTGTGTGGAACAGACGAGGATCGTACTTGTACTTAGAGTCGGCACCATTCACCACGATGGCGTTGTGGTCTTCATCGAAGTTGTCCATAGGCAGACCATTGCGGGTCTTGAAGGCATTCACCAGGTTCTGTGAGGGCTTGTGGAAGTCCCATCCGCATGACCAGATGCCCCATACGCCATTCAGCATATTCGACCAGTTGGCACGGCCGAACTGTGTGCCGTCGTCAGCCTTGTTGGAGTGCTGTACAGCAAAGATGCTCTCTACAGAGTTAGCATAGTCCTGCAGGAAGATGTGTCCATAGGTGTCGAGATAGTCGTAAGGAGAGTCCTTCACCACCTGAGTATAATCCAGCACCTTCTTGATCTTGGCCTGATCAACATGGCTGTAGCCTGTCGTAGCCTCGTAACCATCACCGTAAGCCCAGTTCAGGTAGCACTTTGCCAGATAGGCAGCAGCAGCCACCTTGTGAGCACGTCCTGTTGTACCAGGATTGGCTGTGTTCAAGTTTTCGTAGGCATACTGGAAGTCATCGATGATCTTCTGCATAATCTCGTCGTGAGAGCTCTGACGACAGGCTTCGATAGCTGCGTTGTCCATACCTTCAATGATATAAGGTACTTCATACCACATCTGCTGCAACTTGTAATAGAAGTGGCCGCGCAGGAAACGCACCTCGGCTTTCAGCTGCTTGATGGCAGGCGTCTCTTCGGCATTCACCATAGACTCCATCGCACGGTTGCAACGGGAAATGGCACTGTAGAGCTGATACCACAGTTCGTCGAACTCACCGCGGTCGGGCTGCAGGGTAGAGAAGATCTCCATGGGGTGATAACCTGTATCGTTTTCACCAGAACCACCCTTCAGACAGTCGTCTGCACTCATGTCGCCATAGGGCCAGAGGTTGAAGGGGTAGGAATACCAGTCGTCGCCTAGTTTGGCGTAGGCTGCGGTGACAAGCTTTTCAGGGCTGGTGAAGGCCGTTCCTTCATCGAGCGTACCCTGCGGCTTTACATCATCGACACTGCATGATACTGCAAAGGCAGAAAGCAGTAAAGCAGAGATATATAATTGAATCTTTTTCATAACTTCTTAAATCTTTACTCTTAAATCTTTACTCTATTAGAATCCTAACTGTATGCCAAATGTGAAGGAGGCAGTGTGAGGATAGCTCCAAGCAGTGCTCTCTGGATCTGAGCAGGTCAGTGAACTTGACTTGATAGTCAGGAGGTTATCGCCAGAGAGATAGACGCGTGCACTTGAAAGCAGCAGTTTCTTGGCTGTCAGAGAAGGAAGCGTGTAGCCCAACTGCAGGGTGCGTAACTTAGCATAAGAGCCATTTTCTACAAAATAGGAAGAGAAACGTCCTTCATCAGCACCATTCGAAGTGGTAAGAGCAGGAATGTCAGAACCAGTGTTACCTGCTGTCCAGGCGTTGATCAGACGTTCACCCTTGTTAGAACCAGCATCGGTGATGCTCCAGAAGTCAGTCTGGTATTTCTGGTCGTTGACGACGTCAACACCAGCAACGCCCTGCCAGAACATCGTGAAGTCGAACTCCTTGTAGCCAAGGTTGACATTCAGACCCCAAGAGAAGTTGGGAACGGGATTGAACACCCATGTACGGTCTTGCTCGTTGATACGGCCGTCACCGTTCAGGTCAGCATATTTCAGACCACCCACACGGGCACCAGCCTGACCGCTGCCGAGTACTTCCTCACGTGACTGATAGAGTCCTTCTACAACGTAGCCGATGCGTGAGCCATAAGCCTTACCATCCTGAGCCAGGTTGTGGTAGTCGTTGTGCTCGTAAGAGTTCTTTGACTTCTCGGGAAGATAGGTCACCTTTGAGCGGTAGAAGTCAACGTTACCAGAGACGTCGTATGAAAGGCCGTAGGTAGTCTTATGACGATAGCCCAGGTTGAACTCCATACCCCAGTTCTTCAGTGTAGGACCGTTGATCCAGGTCTGACCACCAAAACCGATGGCACCGAGGAAGGCGGGCTGTACGAGCATGTCCTTAGTCTCCTTGAAGAAGAGGTCGTAAGAACCGTAGAGATCACCACCGAAGAGAGAGAAGTCGGTACCGAAGTTCCACTGTGATGAAGACTCCCACTTCAGATCCTCATTGGCTGACTGCAGCTTGTAGTAACCAGAGGGGAAGGTGCCGGAACGCTGCAGGTTGACGTCGTAAGCCGTAGAGTTCTCACGGCTTGAACCGTAGTCGGCAACATAGAGTCCGAAGTGGGCTGTATTTGAGTTCATGCCCTGATTACCGGTCACACCGTAGCTGGCACGGAGTTTCCAGTCGCGCAGCCAGTCGGCATCGATGTGCTTGGAAAGACGATAACCGAGTGATACAGAGGGGAAGGTACCAAACTGGTGGTTCTTACCGAAACGGCTTGAACCGTCGTGACGGAGTGTAAATGAAGCCAGCAGCTGGTCGTTCCAATTGTAGTCGAGCTTACCAAAGTAAGACATCAGTTTATAAGAGTCACCTGCACCAGTGACGTTCTGAATACCTGTACCAGCGTTCGGCCACATGTAATCGATGGTCTCCAAGGGATAGCCTGTGCGGCGTGCAGAGAAGTCGATGCCGTTATCCTGATGGGTCTCAAGACCGAGGAGTACGTTCAGGTTGTGGTCCTTCACGATGTCGAAGTTGTACTGCAGGGTGTTCGACCAGGTCCACTTTGTGCTGTGGTTCTGTGACATCGTGCTGGCGTTGGTGCTGTTTTTCACCACATCCGAATCCCAAGTGTGTTGCATTGAGCGGATATAACCGTTCGTGTAGTCGATACCGAAATTAGAACGGAAGAGCATACCCTTGATAGGAGTGATATCTACGTATGCATTTGCAAAGATACGCCACTTCTTCAAACGGTTGTCTTTGTTGTGGTACAGCTCGCGCAGAGGGTTCTGACGGTCACTCATACCGCCTACAGGACCAGAGAAGGTTACACCGTCCTCTTCATATACAGGCAGTGTAGAAGCCATCTTCAGGGCATTCTCCAGCGGTTCACAGTTCACATTGCTAGAATAAGAGAATGAGGCATTCTCACCAACAGTAACCATGCTATTAAGCTTGTAACTGCTGTTGAAGCGGGCAGAGAAGTTCTCGAAGTCAGTGTGCTTCAGTACACCAAGTGCTTTCTTGTAGCCGAAAGAGAAGAGTGAAGATCCCTTATCGGTGGCTTTCGAGAATGCGAGGTCATAGTTCTGGGTGATACCGGTGCGACCGATCTCGTCCACCCAGTCAGTGTCGCTGTAGCGCATGGTCTTCTTAGCGTTCATAAAACCATCATAGTAACCACCTACAGAATAAGAATCCATCACGCCTGTAACAGGGTTATAGACAGAAATGGGTGTGCCACCTTCAACGTTGAGGCTTAAACCGTAGTTCTGTGCATAGTCATGTGGGTTTTTGCCATCATTGAGGGCAGCCTGCACCAGTGCAGTAGCATATTGCTGGCTGTTGAGCAACTTCATCTTGTTGGTCATCCAAGCCATAGAGACAGAGGCATTGAAGTCGATATTCACTTTATCACCCTTCTTACCTTTCTTAGTGGTGATGACGATCACACCATTGGCAGCACGGCTACCGTAGATAGAAGCTGAGGCTGCATCCTTTAATACCTGCATCGACTCGATGTCGGAAGAGTTCAGGCTGTTCAGAGAACCGCTATACGGCATACCATCCACGATGTAGAGAGGAGCTGTGCTTGAACCACCCATAGAACCGATACCACGGATCTGAACATTGGCCTCACCAGAGGGAGAACCACTTGACGTGATCGTCATGCCTGGCACCTTACCTTGTAAAGAGGTCATCGGGTCGGTGTTGCTGGACTTGAAGTCCTTGGTTTCAACGACACCCACAGAACCTGTCAAGTCAGCCTTACGCTGAACCTGATAACCAGTAACCACCACCTCACTAAGTGTCTGTGCGTCGTCCTGCATGGTGACCTGCATGCCATTGGCTGCTGGGAGCTCAATGGTCTGGTAGCCAATGTAGGTAAAGACGAGTGTCTTACCGGGGGCGACTTTCAACTTGAAGTTACCGTCAAAGTCGGTCACGGTACCATTGTTTGTACCCTTCTCCATTACAGTAGCACCGATGACTGGCCCCATGGCGTCGTTCACCGTACCCGTAATCTCTTCTTGCGCGTACATTATAGTACACGTAAGCAGAGCGAGGAAACTGAGAATGAATCTTCTTGCTTGTTTCATTTGTTGTTGCTTTAAATTGGTTAGTAAACTTTTGAATTGAAAACTGGCGCAAAAGTACAAACAGATGGCTTTTATACTATAAAAATATCGTTCATCCCTCTAAAAATTTGTTTCAATGTAACAAATTTGCGGGGAAATGAACGATATTTGCTATTTTACCAAAGAAGTGTTTAGGCGCAATCCTTTGGCATTTATCAGGAATTCTTATTCCATCGTGGCTATCTTGACATCACTGACGGTAATCGATCCACCATAGTTGTTGATGCTCCAGCAGTTCTTCTGGATACCATAGATGCGCTGGGTGTATGAGCATACATCATTGATGTACATCACCAGAACGGAGTTGTCGGTATAGATGTCAATCTTGTAGGTGTTGTCAGCAGGACGAACGAAGATGTAGCCATCGGCGCCGTCAATAAAGCCCTTGCCTTCCGGACCTTCCTGTTCGAAGTTCACCTTGCGTCTGCCACCGGCCCATTCTGGATTGACTACCATCGTATAATACTGCTTCGAGTCAGTGCCACGTACGAAGGAGATACCGAACTTGTCTTCATCGCCAGCAGTCTTTATGGTCATTGAGATGTGGTTACAGGTACCCAGACGGTTGTATAGCACGTAGGCACCGTCACCGTTGAGCGTACCGTTGTTGTAGCCGTTGGACTCCATGACTTTTACTTCCTGTGGCTTGTTGTACTTGGCAGCCATAGCAGGAACTTCACCCAAAGTCAGTAAACCATTCTCATGCTGGATAATCTTGTGGCATACCAATGCACCGCTCCAGTTGGGCTCGTTGCCATCGCCGCCACCTACATTCACATTCTTTTCATGGATCGTGCTGCCTGAACGGAACGGGCACCAACCCCAGATGTAACGGTCGGTACCGTTAGAGGCTGTCTTACCGGCATAGAAGGCACGGCTCTCGAGTACACCCTCATGGTCGTCCTGAGGCCAACGGGGTGAACCGCCCATGCAGGCTTTCAGGTCTTCAAAGCTGTTACCCACCATATACTTGACTTTACGGCTCCAAGAGGTGCGTACTGACTCACTATAGACGAGATACCAGTAGTTGCCCATCTTGAAGATGTCGGGGCACTCCAGCATACGGTCCCAGATCATGGGGAAATGGCCGGCATCCTGCCAGGTCTTCAGGTCTGATGACGTGAACTCAGCATAGACGGGGTCGCCGCCAGTTAAGGGCTTAGTGGCAATAACCATGTGATAGAGCCCATCTTCAGCCTCAAAAATCTGAGGATCGCGGAAGTCAACACTGCTGTAGCCATAATTTGGTCCGCTGAGTTGCCATAAGTCGTCCTTGGTCCATGTCTTGAAGTCGGGCGATGTGGCACGCATGACGGCTTCAGTGTACTTAGCCTGAGGGTTGTGTCCTGTATAATAGATGTAGTACAAACCATCCTTTTCGCTATAGTAGCAGCAACCTGTACCGAGGGCTGCGTCCTGTTGGAAATCATTGGTACCTACGGGTATCAACTCGCCAGCAGACTGGTAGTTGGCACCGTCAGCGGTAGATACAGCCCAGATGGGATGATAGCAGTATGCCTTATTGTTATTGTATTCCTGCAGGTAGAGCACCTTGAATTCGCCAGACTTCTTGTCATAGAATGGCATGGGGTCGCCAACACGTCCGACGGCCGGGGTATAGTAGGTGTTGAAACCCTTATCGTCAGTGGGTAGGAACAGTCCTGTGGTACCAGCCCAGTCGCGTGAAGGATCGCCTGTCACCTCGTTGTCTGAGCAGGAGGTGGTTGCTGCGCACATAGCGCAGCCAACCAGACCTGTTAACAGTATATTGAACATTGTTTTCATAATTGTTGTTTTTTTAAGTTATTTGGTGAGGTAATTCAATGCGTTGAGCATGATCTTACCCATGTTATCGTGATAGTTGCTGGTATATGGCGTGGGCGAGTTCCAGTCGAACAGACCAGTACCGAAGCAGATGACACCGCCCTTACCGAAGTTACCGTTGTAGGCCTTCAGTTCCCATACAGAGACCTTACCATCGCCGCCCTTACCCAGAGCATTGCCTCCGGTGGTGGCATCCCATGCCTCCTTGCCTGCGTAGCGAGGATCCCAGTCGCCAAACTGGAGGGTTGTGTTACAAATGGTATATTCTGGGTCGAGTGTATAGATGGCATCAGCAGATGCTCCAGGGTAAGCCTTCAGTCCGTGCCATAGCGGATGTTCGGTATCGAAAGCGAAGAAGTGCCAGGGATCATCGCCCATCTTGTCGGCGCCTTCGCCACCGCCTCCACCCCAAGCATTGTCCGGGGCAAGGTCTTCAGGCATAGCACCCAGTGCATTGGCATAGTTCACAGCAGAGCGTCCCAGCACGAAGCCTACACCACGTTCCCAGAGTTCCTTCATCTTGGGCTGGGCAAGCATAGCCTCGGGCTCCTTCGACTTAAAGTCGTTGTAATTGCCGGAAGTAGCACTGTTCATGTGGATGAATACGAACTTCACTTCGTCGAGCGAGATGTTGCCGTCGGCAATATCCTGCCAAGAAGCGTAGGCAGCGCCTTCAACATTACCTGTCAGCCACTTGGCGGCTGCTTTTTCTTCGATGTTAAGCATCTCGACATTCTCAGCCTTGCCTACGAAGAGGGCAACTGGATTCTGGATGAGTGTCACAAGAACGGTATAGGTGGTTGTGGCCGTATTGTCTGTCAGCGTCAACTGGAAAGGCTCCGTGAAGTCAGCCTTTGTACCACTAGCCGGAGAACAGACAGCGTCCTCACTGCATTCCACCTCGAAGGTAGCGTTGCTCAAGTCAATACCGCTGTTACCCGTCACAGAGACGGTTACGGTCTTTTCCTCCTGATTGATGGCACCTTTTACACCTTCTAATAGGAACAATTTCAATAATGCCTCGTCATTGCGTACGCTGAGCTGATAGTCCATGACCAGGTCACCATTGCTGACACGCAGCGCCTTGGCCGACTCCAGGTTGATATGGTCGCCCTCCTTGACATTACAGGTGGCACCGTTGGATATTTTCAGACTGGTAATCTGCATGTCAGCCTTCTGGTTGAAATTCTCAGGTACCTTTACCTTAATGAGGCGTTTCTCGACATTGATAGTAGCGGTATATTGTCCGTTGAGTACCAACTCCTCAATGAAGCAGGTGCCATTGACATTCATACCACTTGTATTATCATCGGAGCAGGCACTGAGCATCATAACCAATAAACAATAACCAATAACCGTTAGTGTACTGGCAATTCTTTTTATCTTGGTAATCATAATTTCTTATTTCTAATTACTAGTTTCTAATTTAATATTGTCTCTTACCATTGTCCAATGTTCTGCTCATAGTTACCGTTAGAAGCAGCTATCTGCTCGTGAGGAATAGGCAGATACTCGTTCTTGTCGGCGGTGAACATAGAACCGGAAAGGAAATTCATTGTACGGCTTTCGTCGGTATAGAACTTGTTGATGACGGTAGCGGCATCACCCCAACGAACGAGGTCGAAGAAACGTTCTGACTCCATAGCCAGTTCCAGACGGCGTTCCATCTTGACGATCTTCATAGCTTCATCCTTGCTGTAAGAGTCCTTATACTTACCTACGGCGTAGTGTACACCATACTTAGAGGGATAGTTGGCAACGACACTGTTCTTAACCAGACCGGCAGCACGGTCGCGCACTTGGTTAATGAGTGTGATAGCCTCGGAAATCTGGCCCAGCTGTACCATGGCCTCAGCGCGCATCAGCAGCACGTCAGCATAGCGGAACACAATGCGATTCATGGAAGAAGCCCACTGGTTGTCGCAGTTGAAGAGATAGATGTCAGTGTATGCCGGATCTACGTTCTGCTTCAGCGACACGAAGTAACCATATGTACCACCACTGCGGCTCCATACGTTGCTCTCATTCATCATGTAACTGGGGTTGTACATATAAGGTGTACCCGGTACGCCAACAGTGATGAACAGGCGGGGATCAACGGTCTCGTTGCTGCCTACATAGTAGTCGGTAGCCGCAAAGTCATCCAAGTGAGGCAGACCGTTCGAATTGGTGCGGTAAGCATCAACCAGGTTGTGAGAAGGCTTGTAGAAGTCGTTACCAGAATCGTGAACCTTAGGAATACAGGGCACGATCAGACGGTTTGAGAAGTTCAGGTTACCCCATGTGGTACCATCGTTTTTAGAGTACTGGATACCCCAGATGACTTCCTTGCCGTTTTCATACTGCTCCTCTGGACGGAAGTTATTGTGCATGTCGGTCTCCAAACCATAACCTGCCGATGTGTACAGAGCGAGGTTGGTGTATTCAACCACTTTCTGCAACTCGTCGCTGTTGATGCTGGTCACCTTGTGGCTCTTGGCATCGTCCTGATGGTATGCCTTATAGAGATAGACCTTAGCCAGGAAAGCGGCAGCGGCAGCCTTTGTGGGACGGCCTTTGTCAGCCTGTGTTGTTGGCAATACTTGGTAGGCATCCTCCAAATCATTGATGATCTGCTGCCAGCCCTCGTCATTTGTGTACTCGGTATTCTTCAGATTGTTATAGTCATCCTCTGTCATATTAAGCTTGTTGACAAAAGGAATCTTCTTGAACAGGCGCTTCAGCTGGAAGTGCCCGTAGGCACGCAGGAACTTCATCTCGGCCGTACGCTGCTGGATGGTAGCATTGCTCTGGTCGGCAGCAGCCAGAACATCAAGAGACAAGCTGACACGCGAGAGATAGTTGTACAACTTTCCCCAGATAGAGCCGAAGTTCCAGTCGGTAGTCAAGATTCCGACACCTTTTTCCAGACGGTGGAAGGGTTCACCATCAGAGAACTCAGCACCTCCTACGTAAGCATCGTCAGAACGGGTGTCGTAGTTCCACAGTGAGAACGAAGCGTTCATGTCTTCAATCGTCACCAGACCAGCGTAAGCTGAAATGATCACGTTATCAATATATTTAGGGTCTTTCACCTCGTCTTGCGTCAGCGTAGCCTGAGGCACTTGCTCTTCCAGGAAATTGCTGCAACTGGTGAGTGTGGCTGTCAAAGCGCAACCGACAAGACCTGCGAATAATATTTTGTTCATATTGGTAATCATAATTTCAAATTTTCTAATTCCTAATTCCTTATTTCAAATGATTAATTAAAAGCCTACGTTGAGTCCGAAGGTCAAGTTAAGAGGAATAGGATAGTTGAATCCAGGATTCTCAGGATCTACACCAGAGAACTTGCTGCTCTTGATGGTCAATAAGTTCTGAGCGGAGATGTAGAGACGCAGACGATCCATACGGATCTTGTCCGTAATGGTCTTGGGCAGGTTGTATCCCAGCTGGATGGTACGCAGTTTGGCAAACGAACCATTCTCTATATAGTAAGAAGAAACACGGCCCTCGTTATTGTTGTCTGCAGTGGTCAGTGCGGGGATGTCACTACCTGGATTAGAAGGACTCCATGCATCGAGCGCACGCACACCTTTGTTCAGATAAGGCACATTGATGTTGGAGTTAGCCCAGAAGTCAGTCTGTGACTTGAAACCACGACAATCGACATCAACGCCCTGTACACCCTGCCAGAACATGGTGAAGTCAAAATCCTTATACTGCAGGTAAATATTCAAACCCCAGGTGAAATCGGGTGTGGGATTGTAAATCCAGTCCTGGTCAGCTTCTGTGATCTTACCATCACCATTCAGGTCCTTCCAACGGATACGTCCCAGTCCGGCACCCTCCTGTACAGCATGATTGTCTATTTCCTCCTGGCTCTTGAAGATGCCATCAGCGACATAACCTACCTGAGCACCCATAGGATGACCTACGACGCTCTTTACGCCATTACCACCGAAACGTCCATTAGCTGCAACAGTCTCAGGCAGTTTTGTGATCTCATTGGTAAAACGGCTGATATTACCATTGATATCCCATGAGAATCCGTTTGATAATTTATGACGATAGCCCAGTGATACTTCCCAACCGACGTTCTTCACCTCACCGGCATTGATCCATTGTGAGGCACCTTCACCCATAGAGGCGATACCGTCCATGAAAAGCAGGATGTCTGTGGTCTTCTTATGGAACCAGTCGAAGCTACCATAGATCTCGTTTCTGAGAAGAGCGAAGTCCACACCAATGTTATGCTGGGTAGTTGTCTCCCACTTGATGTCATCGTTACCACGCTGACTGCGGACATAACCATTGTCAAGGATCAAACCGCCATTGCTACCTTTAATATCATAAGTGGAACCAGCTGCGCCACTCTCCCACAATCCCGTAGATACAACGGCACGATAGAGGGTATAGCGGGCAGTATTGGATATTTCCTGGTTACCAGTTTGTCCCCATGAGTAGCGAACTTTCAAGTCGTCTAACCAGCCGTTAGTCTTCTTCATGAAGTTCTCCTGGGTCAGACGCCAACCTACGCTGACAGAGGGGAATGTACCATACTGGTTGTTACTACCGAAACGGCTCGAACCGTCACGACGGATGGTAAACGAAGCCATATATTTGTCGGCATAGGTGTAGTTGGCTTTTCCGAAGAAAGATACCAGTGAGAAACCTTCACCAGAGCCTTCAGCCAACTGCTTGCCAGTACCTGCCGAAGGCCACATGTAGTCTGTGTTAAGAACTGACAGCTCGTAGCGCTTGGCGCTGTTCCACTTGAAGTCATGGCGATTCACCTCCATACCAACTAAGGCATCGGCACGGTGCAGACCGATCTCTATATTATAAGTGGCAATTGCATTCCACATCCAGCGCATCCAGTGCTCTTGCTTGCTCTCTGCGGCAGTGTCGGTGCGCTTTACCTTACCATTGGCAATAGGATAGGTGAAGAAACGCTGTTCCTTCTGAGAGTAGTCCATACCCAAGGTAGAGCGAACGGTGAAGTTCTTGAACGGTGTAACGCTGACATGAGCATCGCCGAACATACGCCACTGGGTATATTCGTTATCCTTATTATTATATATAAGACTCAGAGGATTCTCACGCTCTGAATATGCACCAAGAGCCTGTGCAAACTCACCGTTTTCTGCATAAATAGGAAAGTTGGAGTTGAATTCCAGAGCATTCTCCAAGATACCACCAGGAGCATCGGTGCCCTTCGTACGGTTAACAGAGAAATTTTCTCCAATCACGACTTTGCCATCAAATAGCTTATAGTCTGCATTGGCACGAGCAGACAGACGGCTGAACTTACTGTCTTTAATGGTACCCATGTTATCGTAATAGCCTACTGAGAAGAATGAGCTACCCTTCTCGGAACCATTGCTGACGGAGAGGTTATACTGCTGAACAACGCCTGTACGCGTGATTTCCTTAAACCAGTCGGTATCAGCAGAGCGTACACTTGCATTGTCGTCTAGGAACATGTTCATGGTCAATCCATTCAGCAGAGGATTTCCATTTTTGTCGTAAGTCCAGTCGAAGTTGTAGCCCAGGTTGTTATTATTGGGGTTAATACCATCGTTGACATTTGCCTGCCAGAAGGCACGTCCCCACTGCTGAGCATTCATGGTCTCAATCTTATGGGCATAGAAAGAAGCGGCAACACTGGTGTCGAAGTTCACCTTTACCTTACCATCCTTACCTTTCTTGGTAGTGATGATAATCACACCATTAGCAGCGCGCGAACCATAGATAGAGGCAGAGGCGGCATCCTTCAATACCTGGATGCTTTCAATGTCGTTACCGTTCAGTTCGTGCATACCTGCCTTGGTAGGCACACCGTCGATGATGTACAGGGGGTCATTGTCGTTCAATGTTCCGATACCACGGATGCGGACTGTAGCAGCACCTGCCAGGTTACCATCAGCCTGGATGTTCATGCCTGGCACACGACCCTGCAAAGCTTTCATGGGGTTGTTTTCATTCTGCTTAGCCAGTTCGTTGACACTTACCACGCTTACAGCCCCGGTCAGGTCGGCCTTACGTTGGGTCGTATAGCCTGTGACAACCACTTCTTCCAGTGCTAATGCGTCGTCTTGTAGGGTAACAGTCATGCCGTCAGCTGCTGCTACTTCCTGTGTCAGGAAACCGATGTAGGAGATCACCAGCGTCTTGCCGGCCTCTACTTTCAACTTGAAGTTACCGTCGAAGTCCGTAACCGTACCATTCGACGTTCCTTTCTCCATCACTGTGGCGCCTATAACGGTTTCACCCGTTGGGTCAACCACAGTTCCGCTAATCTCCGCCTGCGCGTACAATAATGTACTCGACAGCAGGAGACTGAAACTGAGTAACGCTCTTTTTAGCTGTTTCATTGTTGTTTTTTTAAGGGTTAGTAAATGCTTTTTTATAAAATTTGCTGCAAAATTACCAACAAAAGCCTGACAAATCTTTCAAAAATCGTTCGCAGGCTAACAAAAATGTTTCATGGTAACAATTCTTGCCGTCTTAGTCGATATCGTTTATTTCTGGTATGAGAAAAGGGCAGAGTCTCATTGCTCTGCCCTTAAATCTGTAGGATACTTGCCGAATTGTTTCTTGAAACAGTTAGAAAAGTAGCTGGGGGTATTGAATCCCACTTCAAAGGCTATCTCCGAAACGCTCTTCGTGGTCGAAAGCAATAGGTTGTAGCCGCGTTGCAGGCGCATTTCGCGCAAAAGTTCTACGGGCGAGATACCAGTTAGTGATTTTACCTTGCGGTAGAGTTGTACACGGCTCATTCCTAATTCGTCACCTAAGTCATCCATCTTCAATTCTGGGTTGGACATATTATCGCGAATGGCTTTGTTCAAGGTCTCTGCGAAGATGGCATCTTGCGAACGGGGTTGGGGTATTTGGTCAGAAGGGGTGTCAAACACCTGTCGCAATGTACGGGTATCTGGGTTGGTATAGAACAGGATCTGCTCCTCGTTCATGGTCTGCCGTTGGCGTGTCGTACGACGTGTCTGTACCAGGGCACGCCAAATGAGGATGATAGCCACCACCAGGAGCACGATAGCCACCAAACTGCCAACCAACACTTTACGCTGAGTATTGTATAACCCAAAATAGCCTTCTAATTTGTCTTGGATGGTCACGAGTTCTTCTACCTGTCTGAGCAGTTCTGTGGTCGTTGTGGCGATGGGCCAGGCATTTTCGGGAACCACCAGTATGCCTTGTAGTTTATTCTCTCGGTCGTAAGGCTTGCCTGTTAGGATATCCAGTGCTAATTTGATAATTTTGTCACCTCCAGTGGGATATACATAACTTGCAATCTGATGACCAAACTGCACATAGTCCAATCCTTCTCCAGGCATACCGTCGATGCCCATAATTCTGATTTTCCCTTCCGTCCCTGTCTCCACGACAGCCTTGTAGGCTCCCGTAGCCATACCGTCATTATGACAGAACACGATGTCGGGAAGGTGACCGGTCCCTATTTGTTCCTTTAATATACGGCATGTCTCTTCTGATGACCAATTACCTTCTTTCCAGACATATTCCAGCTCGTCGTGTCCTTCCATTATTTGGACGAACCCTTGATGACGCTCAAGCGCAGGTGTGTTGCTCAGCGCAGCCGTAATTTCCAGGATGAAAGGCTTGCGCCTGCCAGTTTGCAGACCATGTGCGATGTCTATGGCATTGACACCAATTGCTTTTCCCGCCTCAACGTTGTCGCCACCAATAAAGGCTGTATAATTATCGTTTTCCACCTTACGATCGAAACAAATAACGGGGATGCCTTTGGCCTTGACTCTCTCGATAGCGTCAGAAATGGGGCCTGCCTCGTTGGGAGCAACTACTAATAGGTCGATGCCACTATTAACCAAGCTGTCTATTTGCTTTATCTGATGTTGTGTGTCATCGTAGGATGTAGCAATGATGACCTTGGCATCGTATTCAAATAGATGTTGGGCAGCCAACATCTCGTGGTTCACTTTATCGCGCCAAGGACCTGGTGCACATTGCGAAACACCAATCTTATAGGTTTTCTGCTGACTTGTGCAACTCGTGAAGGTTGTTCCTAATATTATTATAATAAGGTGTAGAAATATAATTCGCATAGTTCGCATAGTGGTGAGTTCTAGTTTTCTTAACCGATGCAAATATAGGTATTTTTGTCGAGATGAACAAGAAAGAGCATGATATTTTTATGCAATAAGGCGCAACCCATTTCTGGATCACGCCTTATTGCTTGTGTGTTTCCTGATAAACAATTCTAACTCAATAACCTAATAAACCTAACTATTAACTATATATGAAGTATGAACCTAAACATTTTCTCCTTTCTGGGTGCAAAATTACGCTTAATTTCGTATCAGGGCTTTAAAATATGTTTCAATTGATATAAAAAATCTTTCATCTGGTCTTTTTTGTTATTTTTGTGACTAAATTTGTTGTTTTTGCGCACTTATTTGTATCTTTGCAACGCGAATGATCATTTTAACGAACTACAATATGAATCAAGTAAGGACTCTTCTAACATTACTTTTCTTAGGCACCTTGGTTAATAACGTTTTTGCAAGTGGTATAACCACGAAGGCTGAAACGGGTAATCCAGATGAGATGGTAGCCTATCTTTTCACCTATTTCAATAGTAATAAGCCCGAAGACGAGCAGATCTGCTATGCACTTAGTGATGATGGCTATAACTTCACACCGTTAAACAATGGGGAACCTGTTATCTCCAGCGATACGATTGCTTTGACGCAATGTGTGCGCGATCCTCATATCTTGCGCTGTGAGGATGGTAAGACTTTCTACATGGTAGTCACTGACATGCGCTCTTCTTTAGGTTGGGCAAGCAATCGTGGTATGGTATTGCTGAAATCCACTGACCTGATCAACTGGCAGCATACGGCCATCAACTTCCCCACACGTTATACCAAGACGTGGAAGAACGTCATCCGTGTGTGGGCGCCGGAAACCATTTACGACCGTCAGGCTGGCAAATACATGGTATTCTATTCCCTCCGTACCAGCGATGAGGATTCGTATGATAAGATTTATTATCAGTACGCTAATAAGGACTTTACCGATCTGGAAGGTGAGCCTCGCTGGCTGTTCGATGCTGGGAATGCGACGATTGATGGCGACATCGTCTTTAACGAGGCAGATCAGATGTACCATCTGTTCTATAAGCAGGAGTCTGGACGTGGCATCTATCAGGCTGTAGCTAAGCAGCTGACAGATCAATGGCAGATGATTGGCGGCAATGTGGAGCAGACTGAGGAAAAGGTGGAGGGCGTTGGCGTTTGTAAGAATATAGACGGCAAGTCATGGATCATCATGTACGACTGCTATATCGCTCATCATTACCAGTTCTGCCGTTCGACAGACTTGAAGACCTTCCAGTTCGTCCAGAATACAGAGACTAAAGGGAAGTTTACGCCCCGTCACGGTACCATCATCCCTATCACACGAGCTGAGAAAGAACGTCTTCTGCGTGTGTTCGGTAACAATTGATACATGATTATAAGTCTGAGGGACTGATACCGAACTCGTCTTTGAAACATTTGGTAAAGTAGCTGGGGGCGGTAAAGCCGACCTCATACGCTACTTCTGATATGGTCTTGTCTGTTCTCTCTAACAACTGGCGCCCTTTCTGTAGTCGGGCGGTGCGTAGCAGTTCAACAGGTGAAAGGCCTGTGAGTGCCTTTATTTTCCGATAGAGTTGTACGCGTGACAGTCCGAGTTCCGCTCCGATGGTCTCTACACCAAGGTCACTGTCGGACAAGTTCTTCTCAATGAAGTCACGGAACTTGGTAAGGAAGATGTCCTCTTTTTCAGTGAGTGGCTGTTGAACAGTTTTTGGGCTCTTCTCTTTGTTCTCTTCTTTGACCTCTTCTTTGTTCTCTGTTCCAAATAGCCCTTTCAACAGCTGACGACTCTTGAGTAGGTTGCTGATACGGGCAAGTAGCAGGTCTGCAGAGAATGGCTTTGTGATATAGGCATCGGCACCGCTCTCATAGCCTTCTATCTGGTGCTGGCTGAGGGCACGCGCAGTCAATAGGATGACGGGAATATGAGAGGTTGCCAGACTGCTTTTCACGCGTTGGCAGAATTCCAGACCATTCATGACAGGCATCATCACATCCGAAACGATCAGGTCTGGTACGATCTCATTGGCTAAAGCTAAGCCTTGCTGACCGTCTGAAGCCTCATTGACCTGATAATGCTGTTGAAGGATATGGCGCAGGTAGGCTCTGATGTCTGCATTGTCATCTACAATGAGTACGGTGGGTTGCTGTTCTGAATTCGAAGGCTCCGGCACTTTGGGCTCGGCCTCCTGCTGGTCAATCCTTTCGTCACCTTTTGTCAGGTGTATATCGTTCTGCTCCAGAGCTACCTTCTGTAGGTCGTTCTGCACCTGGGCATCAAGCATCTTATTGATAAGCTCTGTCAGTTGATGGGTATTTCGGTTGACAATTGCAAACAACCCTGAAGCTTCGGCACCTGCATCTTTTATGGCCTTGGTCTCTCCCAGTTGTGCCAGTGGTCCTTCGATAAGCGTCAGTGGCGTACGGAGCTCATGGCTGACCTTTGTGAAGAAGTCGAGTTGTTCACGTTCCATCTGATTGCGCTCATCGGCAATACGTGCTTTTTGGAGGAAATAACGATAGATGACAATGAGCAGGATGAGTAGCATGGTCACAAGGACGGCTGCCATCATCGTGATGATGCGCTGGTTGGAGAGCTGGTGCAGGTACTCATCTGCACGGGCATGCAATTGCTCTAAGTCGTTGCCCAGACGCATCATCTCCTCATACTGCATCATGAGCACCTTGGCATTATCCCTCGTTACGAGGGCTGCCATCAGAGGGTTTTCTTTCGCATAAGGCTTGCCTTCCAGGATGTCAACAGCAAGTTTCAGCACTTCGTCACCTCGCGTAGGATAGATATAGGAGGCTTCAAGGATGGAGTCCCGCACGCAAGCGATACCGTTACCCTCGCCAGGCAGAGCGTCGATGCCGCAGTATTTGGTGCCAGTTGGGTTTGGAAGGGATTTAGATGCACCGACAGCCATACGGTCGTTCTGACCGAAAACGAAGTCGATATGGCTGAGGTCGCCTTTGTAGGCTTTGATGGCATCAATGGCACTTTGCTCCGTCCAGTCGCCTTGTAACGATGCCACAAGCGTGATGTCTGGGTAGGCTTCAAGAGCCTCCACAAAACCTTCATGACGCTCGATGGCCGGAGAGGAGCCTTTGAGTCCTTTTATTTCGAGTACGCGTCCTTTCCCATCCAGTTGTGTAGCGATATATTCGCCCATCAGACGGCCCATCTCATGGTTGTCTGCCCCGATGATAGCTGTGAATTTCTCAGAATTGGTCTTACGGTCAAAGACGATAACAGGGATGCCTTTGTCATAGACCTCATCGATAACGGGCGAGATGGTCGTCGCCTGATTCGGAGCCACGATCAACAGGTTGATGCCGTCATTGACAAATTGGCGAATTTGCTCAATCTGCTTCTCGTCACTATCATCGGCGGAAGCAAATCTCAACTCAACATCATCTTGAAAGTAGGTGCCCATTTTCAGCTCGCTATTCAGCTTGTCACGCCAGATATCCTGCGAGCATTGTGACACACCAATAATATAGCGGGGTTTCTCGCTAGTGCAGGAAACACAGAAAATAGCAATAAAGGCTATTAGGTAAGTTAGCAATTTGTTCATGGGTTATTGGTTTTATGATGCAAAGATACGTAATATTTCTGAATTTCGATGGATTATTCTTTTTTTTCTTGGTTTTTTGCATGTGATTTTGTAACTTTGTACCCAAACTTAAAACAACGAAACCATGCAAGTTATTAATTTCGCAGAACAAAACAGCATTATCAACCAGTTTATGTCCGAACTGCGTGACAAGAATCACCAGAAGAATCGCTTCCTTTTCCGTCACAATGTCGAGCGTATTGGCGAATTGATGGCCTATGAGGTGTCTAAGACGCTTGAATATAAGCCGAAGACCATCACCACGCCTCTTGGTACGATTGATATCCCCTTGGTCAAAGATGATATCGTTCTGGGTACTGTGCTCCGTGCAGGTCTGCCTTTTCACCAGGGATTCCTGAATATGTTCGACCGTGCTGACAATGCCTATGTCTCCGCTTTCCGTATGTATATTAACCGCGAACATACTGAAGTGGGCATTCATGCAGACTATATCGCTGCGCCCAGTGTCAAGGGCCGTACACTGATCATTGCCGATCCGATGTTGGCGACGGGTGGTTCAATGGCTGCTGCTATTGAGGCTCTGATGATGTCCGGAAAACCCAAGAAGATCCATGTATGCTGTGTTATCGCTGCTCCAGAGGGCATTGAGGTCGTTAAGGAATCTCTGCCCGACGAAGCTACTATCTGGTGTGCTTCTATTGACCAGGGTATGAATGAGCACAAATACATCGTGCCGGGATTCGGTGACTGCGGTGACCTCTGCTTTGGCGAGAAACTGCAGTCCTTCCGTAAAATCGCTGATAAGAGGTAGTGCCGATGTTGCAGGTACGATGTAAGAATATCAATCTCACGAAGAGTTTCCCGGAGGGATGCTCTCTCCTTGATGTATATAAGGGGTTTGCTGACAATTTGAAGATGCCTTATCCTGTGGTCTCTGCCAAGGTGAATAATGCTTCACAGGGACTGAAGTATCGTCTCTTCCACAACCGCGATGTTGAGTTTATCGATGCAACAGACGGGTCTGGGCAGCGTGTTTATGTGCGATCACTCTGCTTTGTCCTTTATAAGGCGGTGAGTGATATCTTTCCTGCGAGCAAACTCTTTATAGAACATCCTCTCGCGCGCGGGTACTATTGTAATTTTAAGAAACGCCATGGAGAAGCC
>Ga0256407_10005087_pt1 | contig 21401 bp, 21 predicted proteins | sample RumenRJG_04DNA_FD_193489 | JGI IMG/M metagenome (GOLD analysis project Ga0256407, IMG submission 193489) | Bovine rumen microbial communities from Lethbridge, Alberta, Canada - RJG_04 | ecosystem: Host-associated > Mammals > Digestive system > Stomach > Rumen | place: Canada: Alberta... | reverse complement strand
AACTTTGCATCACATTCAAGGAAAACGATATAAGGAACAGGCTGAAATCATACACATCATCCAGATTAAAAAATATGAAAACAAGAACTGGAAAATTGATTGGGAAACAGGTAATGGTCGAGGGCTTGATGGTGCTCGGCAAGTTGACAACAGAACTCAGGACACTCGACTTCGAGTGCTGCGAGGACATGGAGATGGAACCTTTTGAGGGCATCTTCAAGGTACAGGGCATGAGAGACGGAAATCTCTACATGACGGAGAAGCCGAAGCGCATCCGCAACAAGGCACTCTTCCGCGACGACAACAGTTCGCTGTCGTTAGGGCAGAACGGAAGGTACTACTTCGTGTTCTCGATGAGCGAGGAACGAGTGCTGGAACTGCCGCAGCAGCTGGTGAGACAAGCGAAGGCGATTGCGAATAAATTTTTAAAGGTTAATGGTTAAAGGTTATAGGTTAAAGAAATGAAGATTATGGAAAGAATAGTAAGAATACTGAATCAGAGTGCGCTGGTGACGCGCGAGTACACGGACAATAAGACGGGGACTAAAAGGACGATCAACTCTGTGACGTTGAGATTGACGGACGGCACTGACACGTTCCTGGGTGAAATCACGGGTGAGAGGGCTGTGAACTGCCCGAAGTTGGATCCCCAACACCTGTACAAGGTGCAATGCTCGATGGTGGTGAGGGAATGGGACTCGCAGCAGACGGGTGAGCACATGCAGGCGACCACGATTTATGTGGACAAAATCAACCTTATTTAATTGAAAGTTGAAAATTGAAAGTTGCAAATTAAATTAAAGAATTGGAGCAATGTTTTGTTATCAACGAAGCTTCGGTTTGCCAACTGAAGCTGTAACTAAGGAACAGTTTCGGGCGCTCATCACGGCGCCTGAAACTTTCAGAAAAGTGAAGGAGGCAAGGGAGGCACTTGCCAAGGGCGACAAGACCACTTACGACAATAGGAAGAAGTCGCTGCCTTTCGTGATTTTCATCGCTACGTATGATGAATCGGACAAGGTGTTCGAGAATAAACAAACGGGCAAGAAAACCACGAAACGGGGCACTTGGAGGAATCAGAAGCATTGTCGCCTGAACGGATTGTGCGTGATTGACTTTGACCACGTGGATGAGGTTAACGATAACGATAACCCTAACCTTAACCTTAACCCTAACGATAACCCTAACTCGAAGCGTTCGCTGAGGGATATCTGGGATGAAGCTTACGCACGGTTGTCTGAAGAGGACAAAAAGCGAATACTTTTTGTGTACGTCACTCCTTCGGGACACGGATTGAAGGTGGTCTTTATGGCTGATGCCAACGTGGGCAACCTGATTGACAACCAGATGGTGTTCTCGAAGAAGCTGGGACTGAATCCCGATGAAAGCTGCAAGGATGCCAGCAGAGGCGCGTTCCTGACCACGAGTGAGGATATTATCTTTATTGATGAAGAAAGACTGATTTCGTATCAGGACGATGCCTTCGGTGAGAAGTATGATGCTGAGTATCATCAGGGAAAGAATAGTCCCTCTCCTCAACCCTATCCCATAGAGGGCGAGGGAGACCATGCGGCAAGTTCTCCAATGACAAACAAGCCGGATGGCTCTCCCCCTCCACGGGGGAAATGTCCGCAGGACAGAGAGGGTCTCTATCACGGTGTTCCCTATTCGAAGATAGTGGAGGCGTGGTTGGGCGACAAGAAGGTGGAGCCTGGTGACAGGCATCGCACGTCGTTGGTGTTGGCTGACCACCTGCGGTACATCACGGATAACGATGCCGTGTTGATAGAGCAGATTCTCCGTCAAACGCCCTTTGTGCAGGAAATCATTGACGAACGCAATGAAGATGTGGCAGCAACGGTGAAGAGTGCTCAAGGCTACGAGTTCCTGAAGGGTGTTCCCAAAAGGATGAAAGAAGCCCTCATCGCTGCTGGAGTCGAAAAAACTGTCAAATCTCAACTGTCAACTGTCAACTCGGAAGATGTTTACGGTGTGCTTCCTTTGGATGTGTGGGCAGAAGAATTAACAGAAATGGCGAAGCACTATCCCTGCATGAAGGAGCTGTTCCTGAATGTGCATCCCCACAAGCTGCCTGCGGTGTGGTTCTCCTCTGGGGCTTTGTTCGGGACGCTGATGACGAGAGCTTTCTATCATTTCTGGTATGAGCCGGAGATTGTGCGTCGTCTGAATTATTGCATCTTCATTATTGGTGACCCGGGTGCGGGTAAGAACATTGTGGAGAAGTTCTACAAGAAGATTGCCGACCCGATGATTCAGGCTGACAAGTGCCTCATTGACGAGGTGAACCGCTATAAGGAGGGCAGAACGGAGCGCACCACATCAACGAAAGCCCAGAAAGGCGATGCGCTGAAAAGACCAGTGGTGGGCATCAGGGTGCATCCTGCCAGAACGGCTACGGGTGAGTTTATCCGCCACATGAATGCGGCTGTTGAGACTGTTCAGGGACAGCCCTTGAATTTGCATATGTTCTCGTTTGATGCGGAACTGGATAACGTCACGAAGCAGAACAAGGGCGGTGACTGGAAAGACCGCGAGATCTTGGAGTTGAAGGCGTTTCACAATGAGGAGGACGGTCAGATGTATGCCAACCAAGAAAGTGTGACGGGTATGTTCAATGTGTTCTGGAACTTCATCTATACAGGCACGCCATACGCTTTGCACCGCAAGGTGAATCAACGGAATTTCGGTACGGGCATGAGTACCCGACTGGCTGTGATTCCTCTGCCCGACAAGGGATTGGCAAAGCGACACCAGCAGGTGAACCCTGATGCCAATGAGGAACTGAAGACTTGGGCTTACCGGCTCGATAAGGTGGAGGGTGAATTGCCCATCGAACCGCTGAACGACGAGACCTACGACTGGCAAAGCAGCCGTCTGGAGATTGCGGAGTTCAACGACGACAAGGCGGACAGAACGCTGCTGAAGCGAATCCCGTATTACGGAATCGGCATTTCGTTGCCCTTTATCCTGATGCGTCATTGGGATGAGTGGCAAGAAAAGAAGACGCTGACGATGGATGAGAGGGACAAGCAGCTCTGCAGACTCGCGATGGAGATTCAGTACAAGTGCCAGCAGTTCTTCTTTGGCGAAATGGCCTTCAACTACTACGCCGACCAGAACAAGGAGTTCGTTGTCAGGAAACGCAGCACCCGCTATAGTGAATGCTTCCGCAAGTTGCCCGACGAGTTCAAGACGCAGCAGTTCATAGATGTGTTTGGCTGCTCCCAACAGGCCGCTTCGCGTGCCATCATCCGCTTTCAGGAAGACGGTATGGTGAAAAAAGTGAAGTATGGCTTGTATAAGAAAGTAGTGAGTGAGTTGCCATAAAGCACTCACTTACTCACTTACAACTTACTCACTTTTGACATTTGGAAAGTTGAAAATTGAAAGTTGAAAGATGAAACAAAGGGGCCCCTCAACACTAAACTACAAAGTAAATAATTATGGTAATACCAAGAGGAATAAGAAATTGTAATCCGCTGAATATCCGTAGAAGCAGGGATCAGTGGAAGGGTCTGCTGAAAGTGCAGAACGACAAGAGTTTTTATCAGTTCAAGGCAATGGAGTGGGGCTATCGTGCTGCCTTCCGACTGCTGAGAACATATAGAGTGAAGTACAACCGCTATTCCGTGCGCACCATCATTGAGCGGTGGGCACCTCCGAACGAGAACCAGACACGGGCATACATCGGCTTTGTGTGCGAGGAGATGGGGGTGCCACCCAATTTCATCCTGAACGTGGGCAGTCTCGAAGAGGATGATGTCTATTGGGCTTGCGAACTCGTTCGAGCGATGGCGCTGGTGGAGAACGGCAACAAGTGTGCTGACCTCATCAGGAGGGAGGAAATAAAGAAAGGGTATGTGCTGGCGTTTGAGCCCCCCAACCCCCAAAGGGGGTGAACAGTTGACAGTTGATAGTTGACAGTTGATAGTTGACAGTTGAGATTTGATAGTTGACATTAAAAGTCTTCCGTGTTCTGATGGAATGCGGAAGATTTTTTAGAATTGAGAATTTTTCTTACCTTTGCGCCATAAAACCAATTAGTTATGTACTCAACTTGCGAAAGTTGAGTTATTGATAATTAACGCCACAAAGGTATGAGTCTTTTTTGATACTTGCAAATATTTGGGCTTTTTTCTATCCCTCTCACCTCATCCCTCTCACCTCAAATTACGTTAAAATCTTGGTATAGTCAGAATTTTCCCTTGGAAAGAGTACAAAATGTACACATGGTTTAGGTTAGAGTGAATCATTTGTTGTGTGAAATGTCGTGGGGAATGCCACATTTAGGTTAAATAGACTGAAAAAATGGCGAATTTTATGGTGGTGTGATTTTTTTGTGTTACCTTTGTCCCGTTTTTTGACCAAAGCCACACTTTTACAAACCAAAAACAACATCTGGATCGGAAATGGGGAAGGAGGATAGTGCCATCAAGGAATTGCTTGATTCGATGACACCCATCACATTGGAGGAAATGTCAGACATCCGTCTGATGAACCGTCTCGACACCAAATATGTGGCGTCGAAGGCGCAGTTGGTGCAGTTGCTTGGACTGGTGCAGGATAAGTATTATGTGCAGGAGACTTTGGAGAGGCGTATTATCCCCTATCTGACCACTTACTACGACACCACAGACCATTTCATGTATATGATGCACCACAACAAGCGGGCACGACGCATGAAGGTGAGGGTGAGGACGTATGTGGCAAGTCATCTGACCTTTCTGGAGGTGAAGAACAAGAATAACCATGCACGTACGAAGAAGAAGAGGATAGAGGTGCCCGGTCAGGAGGATTTCCGAGGGACAGAGGGTGTGCATGAGTTGGTGCAACGTAAGACAGGACTTGACCTTGATAAACTGAATGCGGTGGTGAGGAACCAGTTTGAGCGTGTGACGTTGGTGAACAAGGGTAAGACAGAACGTCTGACGATTGACTTCAACATCGGTTTCCACAATTTTGAGACGAATCACGATCATGGGACAGACCAGTTGGTCATCATCGAACTGAAAAGGGATGGTAATGTGTTCTCGCCTGTGTGCAACCTGCTGAGGGATATCCATGTACATCCCACCGGCTTCTCGAAATGCTGCATCGGCATGGCGCTCACCGACCCTGATCTGAAACAAAACAACTTCAAACCCAAACTCCGCAATCTGGAGAAAATCAACGGAAGAAAATTTATAGACCACGAATTATAAAACTAAAAACTATAAACTAAAAACTAATAGTGATAATTACCAGCCATCCGGACTGCAAGTAACTTAAACTTTTAACTTTTAGTTTTTAACTTTTAACTTTCAAATAATAATGGATGCTCTTAACGACTTTTTTGCAGTGCTGTCAAGCGATACGTGTAGAATCCTTGACTTGTTCCTGCGACTGATTATCAACACTGTGTTCACCATCATCATTGCCCGCGCCTTTTACTTCCCGAAGGCACGCCGTCGTGATTTCTTCTTCACCTACATCTTGGTGGGTTTCTGTATCTTCATGCTGATTCACCTGATGGGCGATGCGAAGATCAAGACTGGTATCGCAATGGGTCTGTTCGCCATCTTCTGCATCATGCGTTACAGAACTGAGTCTGTGCCAATCCGTGAGATGACGTACCTCTTCCTCATCATCTCATTGGCAGCCATCAATGGTTTGGCTTGGGCGGCAGACATCAGTCCCAAGCACCCTGAGTTTGCAGGTCCGCTGATGACGAGCATGGGTGAGTTGCTCCTGACGGATGCTGTGTTTGTGCTGGGCGTGTGGATTGCTGAAGCCAACAAGTTGGTGAAGAGCCTCTCTTCTAAGTATATCAAGTATGACAAGATAGACCTCATCAAACCATCGATGCGCAAGGAACTCATCGAGGACTTGAAGGCACGCACAGGACTGGACATCACGAACGTGTCCATCGGCTCCATTGACTTCCTGAAGGATATGGCCCTCATCAAGATCTACTACAATACGGATGAGGAGGATGAGTCTGCACAGAAAATGCCAAAGGAATATGCCTAGCCAGCCTACGCGCTGGGCGGTTTTCACTCCAAACAGAAAACTTATGAAAAAGATACTTCTACTTTTAGTTTTTAGTTTTTCGTTTTTAGTTTCCTATGCCCAAAGCGATGACTTCGGTATGGACTTCTCGGTGGATGTTGAGAAGAAGTTACGTCCTGGTACACATGTTAATGTGGAGGGTGGTGTGCGCACGATGGATCATACCAAGAAGGTGGATCGTTGGACGGTGGGTGTAGGTGCAGACCAACGTCTCTACACCAATGGGACTTTTGACCTGAAGGCAGGTTTGAAATGGGAATATATGTGGATGAACTACCCAGAACAGACGAACGACAAGTATGAGGACTTTGAGTACTTTGACGGGGAGACTACCACGACGAAAACGGAATACATGGGGTACAATCATCGTCACCAATTCTGGAGAGGCCGTCATCGCACCAGCGTGAGCTTGACGGCAGGCTATCAACCCAACAAACGGTGGAGTTTCTCTTGGAAGGAAATGGTGCAGTACTCGCACTTCAACAAAGCCACCACGACGATGGATCGCTATCGTGAGGATGACGATACTGAGGGCTTGTATGTTCTGCAACCTGATAACATCAAGGAGTACAAAGCCAAGGACAGGACATTGCTGCGCTCTAAACTGGGTGTGGATTACAACATTCGCAAGTGCCCTGTTGACCCTTATGTGTCGGCTGAATATGGTTGTGGACTCAACTACACCACCAACAAGTGGAAGTTTACGGCAGGTGCTGACATCAAATTGAACAAACAAAATAAGATAGACGTATTCTATCGTTATCAAACGGAAGATGATGAGGACGAACCTAACGGGCATTTCATCGGCGTTGGTTACAATCTCGAATTCTAACACAAAAGACACAATGATATGAAAAAGATGCTTTCACTGATGGCAGTACTTGCATTGGGTGCATTGACTGCTGAGGCTGAAGATTTCAACCTGTATTGCGTAGCCAAGGATGGTACTTTGGCTACACAGAAATGGGAGGTGAATAAACTCCAGAAAGTTACCTTCGAGGATGGTAAGATGAAAGTGATAGCCCAAGATGGCTCTTCCACAGATGTTTCCACTGCCAGCATTCAGAAGCTCGTCTTCTATACAGAACAAGGAGCCACAGACATTGTGGAAGTTCAAGATGAGAACGCGAATCAAGCCAAGGAGGAAGTGTATGACTTGATGGGTCGTAAGTTGGATCTGGACCGAGACCAACTGCCTTCTGGCATCTATATCATAGCAGGAAAAAAGACACTCATAAAATAAGACATAAAGATGAAAAAGATATTCTCTCTTTTGGTGTTGAGTTGCATGCTGTTAGCATCCCATGCACAAGACGTTTACATCTGCAAGGATGGCGACTATACCAAGACGAAACTGAGTGAAGGATTGGCCATCGACCTCAAGGACGCGCCAGATTCCATCACCTTCACCAAACCAGCCCTCCCCATTGTTGTGGAGGTGGTATATAATGGTACAGAGGCAACTGTCACCATTCCCAAGTGCATGAAGGACAGTGTGACCTGCACGAGGGTGAATGGGCTGAACTCGTACGTGTTCCTTGAATATAAAGGCAGTACCGATGAAGTCATCTATGATGTGAAGGGTAGCAGCGATAATGGTGCGCTCATCATCAAGAGTGACTACAAGATGCAGGTCAACCTCAACAACGTGTCGCTCACTTCCACTTGTGGAGAGGCTTTGCGTTTCAAGTGTGGCAAACGTGTCGCATTGGTGATGGCTGATGGTTCTGTGAATACGTTCAAGGATTCCAAAGACAAGGGTGTCACCCCAGACCCATTGGACAACCACAAGGCGTGCATTTACACGAAAGGACATATAGAACTGTCGGGTGCAGGTACGCTGAACGTGACGGGTAATTACAACCACGCCATTGCCACTAAGGAGTACTTCAAGGTGAAGAAGTCTGTCAAGGCCATCAATATTTTGGGTGCAGCCAGTGATGCCATTCATGCAGGCGAGTATTTCGCCATGAATGGTGGCGTACTGACCATTAACGAAACCACCCTTGGCGATGGTGTGCAGGTGGAATTCAAGACAGATGATGAGGGTGATAAGGTGGTGGATGAGGAGAACACAGGTGAAGTGATCATCAATGGCGGAACCCTCAACATCACGATGGCATCGACTGAGGACGCAAAGTGTATCAAGTCAGATGGTAATGCGACCATCAATGGTGGTACGCTCTTGCTTCATGCCACAGCCAATGGTTCGCGTGGCATCCAGGCTGGCGGCGCTCTTACCATCACACAGGCAGAAGATGCTACGACGGATATTACCATCTATGCGGAGGGAGGCAAGTGTACCCTCAGTAGCGACAAGGACGATCCAGACAAGTGCATGGGCATCAATGTGGACGGCAACGCCACTATCGATGCTGGCACCATCAACATTACTGCTTCAGGTGCCAGCGCGAATGGATTGAAAGTCGATCGTAACCTGACCGTCAATGGAGGAAATATGACCATTGCTGCCACAGGTACCAGCTCTAACGGCATGAAGATTGGTCTCAATGTGACCTTTACGGGTGGTACCACGAAAGTGACCAACTCAGGCTCTAAGAGCAAGGGTATTGTTTACAGTGGCAAGAAGAGTGTCGCTGAGGGAACGGTCAGTGCTTCCTGGACTTATAAACAATAAGTTTATTCTGCTTCGAATCTGTGCATCAATGGGGTGATTTCTTTCGCCTCACCAAAACTCTTAATGATACGTGCACCTTCTGCATCGGACACTTTCTTGTCGTCCTTGTAGTAGGTGCTTATCATATCCTCCTTCTGGTAGTTGTAATCCTGCTGATCTGCGAAGCGGAACACGGGTCTGCTGTTTTCCAACTTCGTGTAATCGACATGGAAGCAACCAGTGCCACAACTGCCGGCTGAACCGACCACGTTGTTCTCAAAGAAGATGAGGTGGGTCTTGAAGTACGTGGAGGCCACCATCTTGATGTCGTTCTCGCCATTGATGGCGAAGATAGCCTGATTGTCTCCATTATCTGTGGAAACCCACAGTTCTGGGTTGTTGTCCTCATCGAAGTCGTGGAGAGCCAGCTTGGTGAATTTGACATCGGGTATCTCGTGGGTGGCGTCGTATAGCTTCTTCATCTTGTCGAAGTGCTCGATGGTGGTGCCTGACCACACTGGCTCCATGCCGTTCCACTTGTAGGTCTGTTTGATGGAGAAGCCCCAATGCATCATGTACTCACTCACCACCACGTCCTTGCCCTTTTGGGGCAGGTTGATGTGAACCATATCCACACTGGGGTCTGGGTAAGAACCCATGAAATGCACCAGCTGGGAATTAAATTCAGGGGTGAGCGTGCCCTTCGTGGCATCGTAGTCGTAGAAGAGTGCGATGGGGTGGGGAACCAATCCGTGATAACGGGTATAGACCACAGCAAAGAGCTTGTGACCATTCGAGCGTTTCCACACGCAGGCTTGAAGGTCCTCGCCATCGTCGCCTAACTCACCAGCGCTGACAAAGCCGTTGGGAGTGTCCACCACAAAGTGATACTCATTGTCCTGTGCCGCAGGATTCGTGCCGTCTTTCAGGATGGCGGTGGCAGGAGCTGTACGCCATGTGTTGTTGAAGGCAGTAAGCAATGGCAAGATATTGCCACTCTTCACGCCAGTGATGGTCTTCTTCGCCCATCCTGTACGGATTTCGTCTGTAGTGTAGTTCTTCTGGGCAAAAGAAAGTATCACCGAACAGCTGAAAATTGAAAGTATCAAAAACTTTTTCATGTTATTGTCTATATAGAAGGGTTATTTGTTTACTCTTTGATGCCATTCTGGGGTCATCGGATTGCCTTCACCCTTGAAGTTCGCTTGGATTTTCTTTGCTTCAGCCTCTGTGATTTCCGTTTCGTTCAGGTAGTATTCATGGTTCTCCTCCACTTGGAAGTCTGTGAAATCATACTCCAGATGACTGTCCCTCACGATGGCGTAATGGTTGAAGTAGGAAGGACCACCAGCAGGGAAGCCGACACCTACCCATCCCTTGCCAAACGATGGACGCTTGCCCTCGGTCTCTGTGATGATCAGCACGGGCTCGCCCTCATCGTCAAAGCAGAAGATGGCACCATCCTCGTCATTTGCCGAACGAAGCCACACCTCGCTGATACCATCCTCGTCAATGTCGATGAAGGCATACTTTGTCAGTGTCTCGTGAATATCGTCCAAGTCCTCTTCTTCATACATCTCTTGGAACTGTGCCCAATACTTCTCCACATCGATCTGTTGAGAGTTGAGGGTTGAAAGTTGAGAGTTATCCGTTGTCTGTAGCGTATCAACAGCCAAAGAATCAGCAGCGTCCGTATCTGTATCAGCATTGCTGCCTTGTTTGCATCCCATCAACAAGGGAAGAAGCAAAGTCATTACATAAATGATATTCCTTTTCATCTTTATTGAATTTGTTATTCATGAAAAATAAAATTAAAACCCTTTCTCAGGTACTCAGCCTGAGCCTTCACATATTTCTCATCGAAGAATGCGCCCCATTCAGTATTCACCTTCACATCCTTGTGCGCCAAGGAGCCATCCTTGTAGAAATAGTAGCGTCCTTCATTCTTGGAGGCATCACCATTCTCCTCATAGGCATAGGCAAAGACCAACTTGCCCGTCTCCTCATCCAACAGATATTCCTCGTAGAGCTTGCGAGCCCCCGAGTTGTACGAGTCGCTGACGAAGTAAGGCTTATGTCCCAGGAGTATTCCCTCCTCATCATCCACGGCATCCATGTAGTACTTAATGTAGTGTTTGATGGGACCAGCCCCAGGTGCCATATAGTTGTAGGTCACCTCCATATTGCTCTTGGCAGGGTAATCCTCCTGGTCGTTATACGCCATGCGTTCCTTCGCTTCTGTATAGAGCTTCCTCACCTCTGCCACACGCTCCTTCGCTTTGGCAGAGGTCTGTGCCTGCATGGTCAGTGCCATCATCAACAGGATTCCATAAATAGTAATTCTTTTCATATCCATCCGTTTCGGTTCGTTTTTAATTCGGGGGCAAAGGTAGGAAGATTTTGTGAAACGGCAAAATAAAAGTCCGTTATTTTGATACCACAGGTATCCTTACCCACAACCATCTTGGAATCAATCGCCAGATGGAGACGAGGAGACGGTAGCGCCAGTCGATGGTGATGATGGAGTGGTTGCGTCGAATGCCCTTGGCAATGGAGAGGGCGACACGCTGTGGGTCAAGCTGGAAGGGGTAATGATGTCCGTCTGCCAAGAGGGGAGTGCGGACAAAGCCTGGGCGGATGTCGTGTAGGTGAATGTGGTGGATACCTCGGATGCGGCAGAGTTGGTCGAGACACTCCATGTAGTGGCTGTTGTAGCGCTTGGTAGCTGAGTAGGCTGGGGCAGCACCAAGTCCGCGAGTGCCAGCGATGCTGCTGATGATGGCGAGATGTCCTTCTTGCTCAGGATGCTCCTCAAAGTAGTGGAAGGCCGTATCAACCATCTGTGTGAACCCCGTCACATTCGTGGCGACCGTCTCCATCTCCTTGTCTTGGTCGAGGGCAGGATTCTGATAACCGATCCCTGCGCTGTGGAAATAGAGATCCATGCCCCCAGTCTTGCCGATTAGCGTGAGCAAGCGTCGCGGCGCATCCTCTTTCGTGATGTCAATGCACTCAGTCGCCACCACATCAAGGTTTTTGCTCTGAATCTGCTGCAATCTCTCCTGCCGCCGTCCGGCGATGCCCACCTGCCATCCCTGTGCCGTCAGCACCTTCACCATCTCCAACCCGATGCCCGATGTGGCACCCATGATGATTGCCCTTTTCTGTCTTTCGTTCATTGCCATTCCAAGATTTAGTTTAGTGGTGGCTGTCATTTCTTCTTGAGGAGGTAGCCGATGCACTCTTTTAATATCTTGGCACCAAAGAGCCAGAGCAAGCCTATGTAGATGATGGCTGCCAAGAGGATGCGGGTAATGAGGAGGATGAGGAGGCGGTTGGCTGTTGAGAGTTGAGAGTTGAGAGTTGACAGTTGTAGGGTGGCGAAGTAGGTGATGACCATCGTGACAGCAGCGACAAGGAGGAAGGGAAGGATGTCTTTTAGTGCTGAAAGGAGGGGATAGCGGATTTCCTGATAGAGGAAGATATGCCAGATGCCCACCCAAAGAATGACGATGGCGACGTAGGAAATGACCATCATGGTGATGGTGCCACCCATCGCATACACCATCAGGATGCTGCCAAGAATGGCACAACCCTGGGCAATGACGTTCCACATATATACATCAGATTTCCCACGCGAGATGATCAGGTTGAAATAGAGTGTGGCGATGGGCAGGAAGGCGCCGCCGATACAAAGAATCTGCATCAGATGGGCAGAGGGGAGCCACTTCTCCTTGATGAGGGTGACGATGAACTCTGGTGCCACCAACGATAATCCGAACATGACGGGGAAGGACACGAAACAGGTGAAACGCAGCATCTTGGAGAAGACCCGACGGAGGCGTTCGAGGTCGTCGCCCACCTCCACAAAGGCAGGTTGTGCTACACCTTGCACCATACCCGTGATGGTGGAAGCACCCATCGTGTTCCACTTGTTGGCTTGGGTGTAAGTACCCACCTCCACCTTCGTGTAAATCTTACCCAGCACGAGAGAGAAGATGTTGTTGTTCACTTGATTGAAGATGCTGGTGATGAGCATCTTGGAGGAGAATCCAAACATCTCACGAATGGGGGAGAAGAAAGAAAAGACCCTCTCCCCAAACCCTCCCCCGTAATGGGGAGGGAGCCCATCCGGCTTGTTCTCGGATGATAAAGACCCCGCATAGTTCTTGCAGGAAAGAGGGTATCTCGGTTTCCATCCTGAGAATATCCAACTGATGATGCTGACCATCAGATTGAAGGTGATGGTTTGCGTGGCCAGTCCCCAGAACGCCATACCGTTATACGCCATTACAATGCCCACAGTACCCGATACGAGCAGGGAAATGATTGCCATGATAGCCAATTCCCTTTGCTTCATCTGTCTGAACAGGATGGCACGAGGCACAATGCTGAACGAGGCAATAAAGAAGCTGATAAAGAAGTAGCGCGAGAGGGGCGTGAGGATGGGTTCGTGGAAGAAGTCAGCGATGAGGGGTGCGCAGCAAAAGAAGAGGAGATAAAGAAAGAGGCTCACGCTGATGTTGAACCAGAAAACGGCGTTGTAGTCGTGATGAGTGGCATTGCGTTTGTTGGTCAATGCTGTCACGAATCCGCTGTCTTGCAGTGAGTTGGCAATGAGTGTGAAGATGGTGAGCATGCCAATCAGACCATAATCCGCTTGGTCGAGTTTACGTGCCAAGACGATGCCGAACACAGCATTCAGCACCTGCATGGCTCCGTTGTTCAAGGCTCCCCAGAAGAAGCCCTGTGCCGTCTTGGTCTTTAAATCTGTTGGCATAGTCACTAAACAACTAAGACACTAAAAACTAATTATAGGCATTGACGATTTGTCCGTTATAGTTGATACGGTAACGGTAGAGCCCACGCTTCACGGGCAGATCCGCATCTTCAGGAATCTTGTATATCGCTCCTGCGTTATTCAAGTCGTAGATGACCCCACACTTGGCACACTTGGCATAACCATCACTGGTGAGGCTCAGACGCCGTTCTGCACGGTCACAGATAGGGCAGGCGAGGTCGAAGCAAAGGGTTTCGCCAAAGTTGCTGGTGCCCACAATGAGTCCTCCCAATCCCAATCCGTAGTTATTGCTCAGCTGGTCAAGGGGATAGTAACCCTTGAGCCCCGTGCTGCTGACCAGCTCAATCTGAGTCTTGCCCTCCACCACTCTTTTTCGGATGCTGGCGAACTGCCCATAATTACCCATCACATTGAACAGCACATCAGCCCTCAGCACATCGAACGCACAATACACGTGTTCACGATTGGAATACATGCTGGTGGCATCATCGCTGCATCCGCAGAGGAGGATGAAAAAAGTGAAAAGTGAAAATTGAAAAGTGAAAAATCTGAGTTTCTTTTTCATATCAACTTTTATTTCTTTCAAAACCAAAGTACCGGATTGCTGATGATTGCATCAATCCGTTTCATTTCTTCTTCGCTGAACGTGAGGTTGTTGAGTGTGGCGAGGTTGTTCTCCAACTGTGTCACCGACGAAGTTCCGATGATGCAACTGGTCACGCGTTCGTCAGCCAATACCCAAGCCAATGCCATTTGGGCAATGCTTTGTCCTCGCTCTGCTGCAATGACGGCGAGTTGCTTCACGGCCTCCACACGTTCCTGAGTCACCTGACTCTCTTGCAGGAAACCTGTACTCTTGGCTGCACGACTGCCTGCAGGGATGCCGTTGTTGTACTTGCCCGTCAGCAGTCCTTGTGCTAAGGGTGAGAAACAGATGACGCCACTCCCGTTGTCGGCAGCAAACTGGAAGTTCTCGTTCTTAGCTTGGGGGTCGAACATCGAACAGCGATACTGACTTAGCAGACAGGGCACATGCGCCTCCTTCAAGATGTCGTAACACCGCTGCTGTAACGCTGGCGGGTATTTCGAGATGCCCACATAGAGTGCCTTACCCTGTCGCACGATGTCAATCAGTGCCTGCATGGTCTCCTCGACGGGAGTCACCCCATCGTAACGATGACTATAGAAGATGTCGAAATACTCCAACCCTGTTCGCTTCAGGCTCTGGTCACAACTGGCCATGAGGTTCTTCCTGCTGCTATTGTCGCCATACACGCCAGGCCACATGTCGTGCCCTGCCTTCGACGAGATGAATAGCTCGTCACGATGTCCTGCCAAGTTGTTCTTCAGAATCTTGCCGAAGTTCTCCTCGGCCGAACCGGGTTCAGGACCATAGTTGTTCGCCAAGTCGAAATGGCAGATCCCAGCATCGAATGCCCTCACCATCATCTGTGTGGCTACTGAGAAGTCATCCACACTGCCGAAGTTGTGCCACAAACCGAGGCTCAAGATGGGGAGTTGTACGCCTGAATGGCCAGAATATTTGTATAACATATTTATTTCAACAATGCTTCCACTGCCTTTTCCATTTTCTCGAACTTGAAGCCACTCACTACGTCGTCCATGAGGGCTTGAATCTTGTCGTTGCAGAGGTTGCCGATGGAACCTTCGTGGGTGTGGTGAATGTCCTTGTTGGGGGTGAATTGACCTGCCTCGATGTCGAGTCCCACCTTCTTGTAGGCATCGCGGAACGGCATGCCTTCACGTGCCAAGCGGTTCACCTCCTCCACAGAGAACATCGGGTCGTAGATGGGGTTGTCGAGGATGTGCTCGTTCACCTCCATCTTATTGATGATGTATGCCGCCATCTGCAGACAATCCTTCAGTTCGTCGAAGGCAGGAAGGAACACTTCCTTGATGATCTGCAAGTCACGGAAATAGCCCACAGGTAGGTTGTTCATGATCATCGTGACGCTGATAGGCAACGACTGCAACTTGTTGCACTTCGCCCTCGTCAACTCAAACACGTCGGGGTTCTTCTTGTGTGGCATGATGCTCGAACCCGTGGTGCAGTCAGCTGGCAACTTCACAAAACCGAAATTCTGCGAGTTGAACATGCACGCGTCAAACGCCAACTTCGCCAACGTACCGGCGATGCTTGCCATCGAGAATGCCACGTTACGTTCCGTCTTACCACGTCCCATCTGGGCATACACCACGTTGTAGTCCATCGAGTCGAAACCCAAGAGGTCGGTGGTCATCTGACGGTTCAAAGGGAACGAACTGCCATAACCAGCAGCTGAACCCAAGGGGTTGCGGTTGGTGATTTTCCATGCAGCCTGCAAATACTGCATATCGTCCACCAATCCCTCGGCGTAGGCACCAAACCACAATCCAAACGAGCTGGGCATCGCCACCTGCAGGTGTGTGTAGCCAGGCATCAGCACGTTCTTGTAACGCTCCGACTGGGTGATGAGCTCATCGAAGAGGTTCTTCACCAGTCCTGCAATCTCCTTGATCTGGTCACGGATGAACAACTTCAAGTCCACCAGCACCTGGTCATTGCGGCTTCTGCCCGAATGAATCTTCTTACCGATGTCGCCCAACTTGCGTGTCAGCATCATCTCCACCTGCGAGTGCACATCCTCCACACCATCCTCAATCACAAACTCGCCCTTCTCGGCCTGACGGTAAATCTCCTTCAACTCCTTCAGCAGCACCTGCAACTCGTCAGCCGTTAACAGGTCAATCGACTGCAACATCGTGATGTGTGCCATCGAGCCCAGCACATCATATTTCGCCAGATAGAGATCCATCTCGCGGTCTCTGCCCACGGTGAACTTCTCTATCTCCTTCGTCATCGAGACGTTCTTAGTCCAAAGTTTATCCATTATTCGTAGGGTATCATTGCCAGCATATCGGCAAACTTATCCACTCCTTTTTCCAAATGAGGTCCCACCATCTGCTTCATGAAGAAGTTCAGGTCGGCATCAATCGTCACCTTCATCTTACTGCTCGTTTCACCTGTGGGAAGCATCTGAATCCACAGCTTGAAACCCACAGGCGAATTGGTCGAAGAGAACTTCACGCACTTCTCGGGTTCCCTATCGACAATCTGCAAGGAAACCGTGCCGATAGGACCAGCAGGCACACTGACCGTGTCGGTCGTGAACTCCATCTGCTGCACAGCACTGCGCACCTCGTTGATTTTGTCAGCAGGAATCTTCTCCTGCACAGCAGGGTCGTCAAACCTCTCCTTGATTACAGACAGGTTTGTCAGGTCTGCCAACTTGGCATACACTGCACTTTGGCTGAATGGCACAGCCTTGATCTGACTTTCGTACTTTGCCATCTTATCCCTGCCACTTGCTTGGATTGGCTCTCCATTCGTTCAACACTGGAATCTGGTCTTCCGTGATGTAGCCAGTCTTCAGCGCCACATCCAGCACAGCCTCATAGTTGGTCAGCGTGATGAGCTTCACCTTTGCCTCGTCAAAAGCCTTCTTTGCCACTTCGAAGCCATACGTGTAGCTTGCCACCATGCCGATCACCTCACAACCATTGTTGCGGATAGCCTCCACAGCTTTCAGCGATGAACCACCTGTTGAGATGAGGTCTTCAATCACCACCACCTTCATACCAGGCTTCAACTCACCCTCGATGAGGTTCTCCAGTCCATGATCCTTGGGTTTGCTGCGTACATACACAAAGGGCTTGTACAGTGCATCAGCCACCAGCGCACCCTGTGGAATGGCACCTGTAGCCACACCAGCCACAGCATCCACCGCTGCGAAGTTCTCCTCGATGATGCGGCAAATCTCCAACTTCACGAAATTGCGCAAATCAGGATAACTCAACGTCTTGCGGTTGTCGCAATAGAATGGTGACTTCCATCCGCTCGCCCAAGTGAACGGATTCTCAGGCTGCAACTTGATAGCCTTGATGTTCAGCAGCTTTGCTGCAAAGATTTTCTCCAATGTCTTCATGTGATTCTTATTTAAAAATGTATATCTGGGTGCAAAGGTAGCGCTTTTCTTTGAATAATCATAAAACTGCCAAGAAATTTGGTCATTTGCCGAAAAAAACACTATCTTTGCATCCAAAATATTAAAGTATAAAAGCATCGATATGGAAGTCATACAAAGTTTTACGATTGATCACACGCATCTGAAACCAGGCATCTACGTGTCGCGTGAGGATAAGGGATTCACAACGTTCGACCTGCGCATTACCGAACCCAACAAAGAACCGGCTGTGGCACCTGCCGCCATGCACAGCATGGAGCATCTGATGGCTACGTGGTTCCGCAACTCGCAGGTTAAGGATGATGTCGTCTATGTAGGTCCGATGGGATGCCTCACGGGCATGTATATCATCATGACAGGGGCTTACTCCGTTGAGGATATGCGCCAGTTCACGATTGAGTGTCTGGAGTGGATGCTCACGCAGACAGAGATTCCTGCCACAACGCCTGAAACCTGTGGCAACTACCTGCTTCACGACCTGCCCATGTGTCATTGGGAGTGCCGTCGGTATAGGGATCGACTGAAGAACGACTTCCATTCGGAATACACTAAGCTCCAGATTACGCTCGGCGATGGACGTGTGTTTGCGGATGCATAGGTTTATTATTGAAAAAAACTTCGATTTTTTTGTTCTTTGTGAAAAAATGTTTACCTTTGCAATCGTTTACACAGTGAATCTTTTTCTAACATGAATAAATAACACTAAAATCACAAGAATATGAAGAATACTAATTGCCTGAAATGGGTGTGTGGACTCGGCGTGGTGCTGGGGCTGGTGTCTTGCAACCTTGACATGCCCAAGGAGACAAAATCATCGTTTGAAACGATGATAGTGAAGAAATCAGACATTGAATTACCTTACAAGTTCAGTGCCAAGATGAAAGGTCAAAACGATGTGACAGTTACACCGCAGGTCAGCGGTCAGCTGATGAAGATTTGCGTGACTGAAGGTCAGCAGGTGAAGAAGGGACAGACACTCTTTGTCATCGACTCCCGCAACGCTCAGTTGGAGCTGGAAGCTGCACAAGCCAATCTGCAGGCAGCTCTGGCTCAGGAGAACTCTGCCAAGTTGGAGTACGAGTCGAACAAGAATCTGTTTGAGAAGAAAATTGTCAGCAGCTATATGCTGAACAACTCTGAGAACTCCTACAAGCAGGCTCAGGCTTCAGTGGCCCAAGCCAGATCTGCAGTGAACCGTGCGAAGGTGAACCTCGGCTTCTGCACTATCACAGCTACCGTATCTGGTATCATCGGCGAAATTCCTGTGCGTATTGGTGACCAGGTATCACCTATGACCCAGTTGACCATGCTGAGTGGCAACACAACTATGTACGCTGAGTTCTCGGTAACGGAGTCTATTGTGGAGGCTATGGTGAAGGAGGGCATGAAAGGCAACGATGTAGAGAAGTTTATCGCTAATCTGCCCCCGGCCACGTTTGTGATGAAGAACGGTACTGAATATCCCCACAAGGGGCGTGTCGTCAGTCTGACTGGTGTGGTCGATGCAGAAACAGGCTCGTTAACCAGCAAGGTATCGTTTCCCAATCCTGACGGCCATCTGTACTCTGGTATTCAAGGCACTATCGTCATGCCTTTTGCAGAGAAGTCGGTTATCGTAGTTCCGCAGTATGCCGTGGTACGTCTGCAGGACAAGGCACAAGTCTATAAGGTTAAGGCCGACAGCACGGCAACGGCTATCGAAGTGACCACAGAAGACACTGGCAACGGCAAGGACTTTATCGTGACCAGCGGTTTGAAGGAGGGTGACCAGATTGTGACCACTGGTGCCAATAATGTAACCGAGGGACAAAAGGTGCTGTTTTCAAAAGAAGAAGTAGCAGGTGAATAATACGCTTCCGCATTATGAAGAACAATATATTTATTAATAAGTACGTGATGGCGTGTGCCATCTCGATAGTGATAGCGCTGGTGGGCTACATCTGTATGAGCACACTGGCTGTGGAACAATACCCCGACATTGCGCCGCCTACGGTGAATGTTTCCACAAGCTACACCGGTGCCGATGAGAATACGGTGATGAAGTCGGTCATCCAGCCATTGGAGGAGGCCATCAATGGCGTGAATGAGATGACCTATATGACCTCAAAAGCCTCATCGAATGGTGAGGTGGAAATCAACGTCTATTTCAAGCAGGGTGCCGACCCCGACATGGCGACGGTGAACGTGCAGAACCGCGTTACCCGCGCACAGGCACTGCTGCCTGCTGACGTGAACAAGGTCGGTGTGAAGGTGGAAAAGCGACAGAACAACATCCTGCGCATCTTCGCCGTGAGGAGTGCCGACGGCAAGTACGACGAAGACTTCGTGTCGAACTATATCGATATCAACATCAAGCCGAAACTGATGCGTGTCACTGGTGTGGGTAACGTACTGAGCTTAGGTAACACCTACGCCCTGCGCATCTGGCTGAAGCCCGATGTGATGGCACAGTACGGACTGACCCCTAACGACATCTTCGCAGCTATCGGTGGACAGAGCTTCGTGGCTGGTGTGGGTTCTTTGGGTGAACAGTCGGAGAACTCCTACCAGTACTCTTTGCAGTACAAGGGTACGCTGAAGACCATCGAGGAGTTCAACAACATCGTGCTGCGTACCAGTGGTGGTGGCATTTTGCACCTGAGCGATGTAGCAGAGGTGAAGATTGGTGCCATGAGCTACAACTTCACGTCAAACATCCAGGACAAGCCGGGTGCTATCTGCATGGTGTTCGCGGCTCCAGGTGCTAATGCCACTCAGGTGAACGCAAGCATCAATAAGGTTTTTGAGGATATGAAGGCAACGATGCCGGCCGGACTGGAGTTTGTGACTCTGATGACCAGCGATGACTTCCTCTTCGCCGCTATCCACAATGTGGTGGAGACACTGATCATCGCCATCATCCTCGTGGTGCTTGTGGTGTTCTTCTTCCTGCAGAACTTCAAGGCTACCATCATCCCGTCCATCTCTATTATCGTGTCGCTGCTGGGTACCTTTGCAGTCGTGTCAATATGCGGTTTCTCGCTCAACATCCTGACGCTGTTTGCGCTGGTGCTGGCCATCGGTACGGTGGTGGACGACGCTATTGTGGTGGTCGAGGCCGTCATGGCGAAGATGGAGAATGGTATCAGCGATGCCCGTGAGGCTACTCGTCAGGCCATGAACGAGGTGTCGGTAGCTGTTGTATCGTGTACCTTAGTATTTATGGCAGTGTTCATCCCCGTGACCTTCATGCCAGGCACCTCAGGTACGTTCTTCACTCAGTTTGGTATCACCATTGCCTCGTCCGTAGGTCTGTCGTGTATATCGGCCCTGACGCTGTGTCCTGCCCTCTGTGCCATCATGATGCGCGTGACGGAAGGCAAGAAGGAAGGCAAGAGCCTGACCTATTATACCAAGAAAGCGTATGAAGTCAGCTATAATGCCATCTATAATAAATACAGCAAGGCTGTCCAGAAGTTCATCAAGCGCCCCATGCTGGCATGGGGTTTCCTTGCTTTGGCTGCCGTGCTGCTGGTGTTCTTCATGAAGAGTCTGCCTTCAGGTCTTGTGCCGCAGGAAGACCAGGGTGTGTTCTTGGTTGAGATACAAGCTCCGGAAGGCTCCACGCTGAAGCAGACCCGTGAGATGGCAAAAGCCGTTGAAGCTAAGGTGAAGAAGATTCCCGAACTGGAGAGTTTCGCCTTAGTCTGTGGTTATGGTATGATATCGGGTGCCGGTTCCAACTACGGTACGATGGTGGTACGTCTGAAGAACTGGGATGAGCGTTCTGGCATGAACCATCTGCTGACGCTCGTCATGTACCGTTTCTACTTTGACTGCCAAGATATCAAGAACTTGCGGGTGATTCCGTTCGAGATGCCTCAGATTCCAGGCTATGGTACCAGTAACG
>Ga0256407_10005086_pt1 | contig 21407 bp, 26 predicted proteins | sample RumenRJG_04DNA_FD_193489 | JGI IMG/M metagenome (GOLD analysis project Ga0256407, IMG submission 193489) | Bovine rumen microbial communities from Lethbridge, Alberta, Canada - RJG_04 | ecosystem: Host-associated > Mammals > Digestive system > Stomach > Rumen | place: Canada: Alberta... | reverse complement strand
TTGCGATAGGCTTTCTTTATCTGGTCTTCGGTGGCGTTCTTGTCAACGCCCAGCACCTCGTAGTAGTCTCTTTTTGCCATTTCAATATATGGTTATCGTGATGAATGATGCACTATACATTATATAAAATGCATTATTCTATTGTCCCACGGCCACCTTGGCGTGGCGTATTACCTTGTCGTTGAGCGTGTAGCCCGTCTGCACACAGTCAATCACCTTGCCTTTCTTTTCGTCGCCCATGCCCGGAACCATAGCGATGGCCTCGTGGAAGTCTACGTCGAAATCCTTGTCCTCGGTGTCGATCTTCTTCACTCCGATGCTCTCGAGGGTCTTCACGAACTTTTTAAGTATCAGCTCCATGCCCTCCTTGATGGCCTGCGGGTCGTCGGTGGTGTCGGCCACGGCGCGCTCCATGTCGTCGAGGACGGGCAGAATGGCCGTGATGGTCTTCTCGCCGCCGTTGAGTATCAGCTCGGTCTTCTCCTTGAGTGTGCGCTTGCGGTAGTTGTCGAACTCGGCAATCTTGCGCAGCAGCTGGTCTTTCAGCTCGGCGTTCTCAGCTTCGAGCTTGGCAACAGGGTCTGCCTTTGCTGCTTCTTCGGCCATTTCTATATTTTCCTCAGCCTCCTGCACTTCGGGCTGTGGCTGTTCCTCGTTAGCGGTCTGCTCGCTTTCGGGGTCTGCTATTTCTATTTCTTTTTCCTTGCTCATAGCTTTATTGTGTTTTGTTTCTGTCAAACAGAGTGCAAATAGTGTGCCAAACCGTTAGGCTTGGGCATACATGCGCTCCTTCTGTTCGCGTATGGCAGAGTCGTAGATGTAGTCGTCGTAGCTCATCAGCTTGTCGATGGTGCCGCTCGGGGTCAGTTCGATGATGCGGTCGGCCACGGTATTGATGAACTCATGGTCGTGCGAGGCAAAGAGAATGTTGCCTTTGAAGCCCACGAGGTTGTTGTTGAAGGCCTGGATAGACTCCAGGTCGAGGTGGTTGGTGGGTGTGTCGAGGATGAGGCAGTTGGCGTTCTTGAGCTGCATACGTGCTATCATGCAGCGCATCTTCTCGCCTCCAGAGAGCACGTTGACCTTTTTCTCCACTTCTTCCTGCTTGAAGAGCATACGTCCCAGGTAGCCTTTCATCACCACCTCGTTGCCTGTGCCGTACTGGCTGAGCCACTCCACGAGGTTCATGTCGCTCTGGAAGAACTCGGTGTTGTCGAGCGGCAGGTAGGCCGTAGTGATGGTTATGCCCCACTTGAAGGTGCCGGCATCGGCCTGGCGGTTGCCGTTGATAATCTCGAACAGGGCTGTCATGGCTTTCGGGTTGTGTGAGAGGAACACCGTCTTCTGGCCTTTCTCTATGTTGAACGACACGTGGTCGAAGAGCACGGTGCCGTCGGAGTCAACGGCTTTCAGGTCTTCCACCTCCAGTATCTGGTTGCCCGGCTCGCGCTCCATCTGGAATATGATGCCGGGATACTTGCGCGTTGACGGTGCGATCTGCTCCACGTTGAGCTTCTCGAGCATCTTCTTGCGCGATGTGGTCTGCTTCGACTTGGCTACGTTTGCCGAGAAGCGGCGGATGAACTCTTCCAGCTGCTTGCGCTTCTCGTCGGCTTTCATCTTCTGGTTCTGGGCCTGACGCAGGGCCAGCTGCGAGCTTTCGTACCAGAACGAGTAGTTGCCCGAGAACACAGTGACCTTTCCGAAGTCGATGTCGACGGTCTGTGTCGACACGGCATCAAGGAAGTGGCGGTCGTGGCTCACCACGAGCACGCACTGTTCGACGTTGCTCAGATACTCTTCGAGCCACTGCACGGTGTCAAGGTCAAGGTCGTTGGTCGGCTCGTCGAGCAAAAGGTTATCGGGATGGCCGAAGAGCGCCTTTGCCAGCATCACGCGCACCTTCTCGTTGTTCGACAGTTCTGACATCATCTTGCTGTGCTGGGTTTCCTTCACGCCCAGGTTCTGCAGCAGCTGGGCTGCTTCGCTCTCGGCTTCCCAGCCGTTCATCTCGGCAAACTTCAGCTCCAGGTCGGCGGCGCGGTTGCCGTCTTCCTCGGTCATCTCGGCCTTCGAGTAGAGGGCTTCGCGCTCCTTCATGTTCTCCCAGAGCGGCTGGTGCCCCTGAAGCACGGTGTCCATCACCGTGAAGGCATCAAACTTGAAGTGGTCCTGGTCCAAGACGGAGAGCCGTTCGCCCGGACCCAGCTCCACGGTGCCCTTGTTGGGTTCCAGCTCGCCGCTGATAGCCTTGAGCAGAGTGGACTTTCCGGCACCGTTGGCACCGATTATTCCATAGATGTTTCCGGCTGTGAACTTGATGTTGACGTCTTTGTAGAGGACTCGTTTGCCAAACTGAATAGCAAGATTTGTTACTGTTATCATAATGTCTTTATACCTTATTTATATTCAAACGGGGTGCAAAGGTAATCTAAAATAATCAATTTCAGAAATAAAAGACCGTTTTTTGCTGAATATGAATGACTTTGCCGAAGCTGCCGGCAATGGTTTCGTCGGGACTCGGAAGCCTTCTTCGCCAGCCGTCAGTATCACGGCAGAAAGCAATATGACTCATATTGGTCAGTAATATGACTCATATTGGTTGGTAATATGACTCATATTACTTTGCTTTAAGCACCCCTCCCTTGGGGAGGGGGTGGGGGTGGGTCGGTAATATGGCCCATATTGGTTGGTAATATGGCCCATATTGGTTGGTAATATGGCCCATATTGGTCAGTAATATGGCCCATATTGGTCAGTAATATGGCCCATATTACTTGCCTCCCTCAATCCCCCCAAGGGGGGAGGAGGTAATTATTCATAATTCATTGTTCATTATTCATTAACCAATATGGCAGCCGTTGTGAGCTTGCGGCTAACATATCTGCCCAATTCCGCCGCCGTTATGATTGATAATTAGTATCTTTGCACCGTCTTAGGCGGTCTTGACAATCTCCGCCGAAGGTTGAAATGGCTTAGACCAAAGTAACTTATTACAATGAACTGGATTATCTTGATCTTTGCGGGACTGTGCGAGGTGGTATTCAATATCATAATATGGAACAATCAAATGACATCAAGGAGCTGCAAACTGCTGCCCGGCCTTGCACCGATGCAGCCTGCGTGGCACAGGATGCGGCCTTTCGCCCAATGAGGCGCAAGCGCCAGCAGCTCACCCGGGAAGAGAGCATCGCCATAATGCAGAACGCAACAGCCGGCACACTGGCGCTGCTTGGCGACGGCGGCTACCCATACGCTGTGCCGATAAGCTACGTCTACCACGACGGAAAGCTGTTTTTCCACAGCGCGTTGGCCGGTCATAAGGTGGATGCGATACGCCGCTGCGACAAGGCTTCGTTCTGTGTGGTTGGCCAGGACGATGTTCAGCCCGAGAAGTACACCACGTTCTATCGCAGCGTGATAGCTTTTGGCCGTATACACATCATAGAAGACGAGCAGGAGAAGCTCGAAACAGCCCGTATGCTGGGCAACCGATACAATCCCGGCGACGATGCGAGCCTGCAAAAGGAGCTGGAAAGCGGACTCTCACGTATGCTGATGCTCCGTTTCGACATAGACCACCTGACGGGGAAAGAGGTGATAGAACTCACACGGAAGCATTAAGCCGGGTACTGGCATCGTTTAATAATATTAGGATAACCAATAAAATGAAAACAAAACTGAAGACATTATGGCAGCAACTGCTGCGAAGTCCAAGGGAATTTCCCGTTGAGCTTGCCATGGGAGTGGCTTTCTTTATCATAACCGTGTGGAAAGCGGAGAGCCTGAAATGTAATGGCGGCGTGCTGACGGGTAGCATGGTAAATGATGATATACTCTGGTTCTTCGTGCCGTTGATAGCACTTACGTTCTGGCTACATCGAGTCAATCGAATAGTCTACATCCTTTCGTTCTTCTTTTTCCTGCCGCTCATGGCGCTCAACCTGCGTCCATACCTCTTTACTTTCGGCTTTGGATTCACCTATGTCTTGGCTGGTCTGCTGCTCATCTTGGGCAACAAGAAGATGGATAACCGCACGTTTGCGTCCAATGCCCTGCATATCGTCACTCAGTTGTTCCTCGGCCAGCTTGTCTGTGGCATCTTCACGTCGGCTGTATTTGCCATTACGGAGTCATTCTTCTACATCTTCGGCATCAATACTCCTGTTAATTTCTACGAATATACCCTCAAGTTCATCTGGCTTGTGCTGGCTCCGCAGGTGTGCTTCACGCTTGTGCGTCAGCACGAAGACGAAGTGGCAGAACCCTTCAAGGTGCTGAGGATTATTCTCAATTTCATACTTTCGCCAGCCGTTATCATCTATACCGTCATCCTCTACACATATTTTATTAAGATTGCTTTCGAGTGGAACCTGCCCAAAGGAGGTGTGGCATGGATGGTGATGGGCTTCATCGCCGTAGCCTTGGCCGGAATGATGGCACAGTCGATACTCAGCAAGCGCTACTACGACTGGTTCTACCGCTACTTTGCACTCGTAGCCATTCCGCCACTCGTCATGTATTGGATTGGTTCAGTCTATCGCATACAGCATTATGGCTTCACCGAGAGTCGCTTCTACCTGATGGTGGCAGGCATGTTGATGTCGCTTTTCGTGTTGATGCTCTTTAAGGAGCGCACTCGACGCTATCAGCTCATGGCTCTTATCTTTGGTGCGGCAATCATTCTCTTTACCTATATCCCTGGCATATCTGCCAAGAGCATTGGCCTGCGCAGCCAGAAGCAAAGGCTTGCAGGCATCATCAGCGACTTGAAGTTGGCCGATGGCAAAACGGGTAAGCTGAACGACAACCTCAACCTGATGCAGATTTGCAAAGACAGCCTGTTGTGTGAGCGATACAAAGATGCTTGCAGCGTTATCGATTATGTGAACGACGAAATGGGGAACGAGGCTTTTGAGGCGCAGTATGGCACGTGGAAGTACTCTGCTTATTCGTTCGATGCCCGCGAAAAGACAGTTGAACGCAGCACTCGGTATGAAAGGAACAAGCCGGTAGAGCTGGGGGAATACACCACGCTGTTGCCTGCCCAGGACTATGATTGCAGCTTTGAGCGAGAGAAGATAACCGTCAGAAAGGGCTCAGCCGTCGTGCTCGAATATCCCATAGGCTCCGTCGTCAGACGCAACCCGGCAATACTGCGCCATCCCGAGCAGCTGCTCACCTTCCGCAACGACTCTCTGATGCTGGTTCTCGGCAACTTGGACGTCGCGGACAACAAGGTGGTAGATGTCAGTACCTATCGTTTCATGTTGTTTGAAAAGCGAAAGAAGTAGATAAAGCTCAGCGAGCAGTATGGCAGTAGTTATGAAACAAAGGGATGTTATTTTTCCTGCAATATGGTTGGAAACCTTTTACTAATGTCCGATTTTTCGCTTAACTTTGCAGCCAAATGAGAAACAACGCATATCAACAGCAGGAACAGTACGATCACTATGTGGTCGACGCGCCATGCGAACTGCTTGAGTGGCTTTTGGCTAACCTGAAGCAGAGCCGCTCTAAGGTGAAGGCCACCCTTCAGGGACGCGGCGTAAGGGTGGGCGGCAAGGTCGTAACCCAGTTCGACTATCGCCTTGAACCAGGAATGAAGGTTGCCGTGAGCAAGGTGAAGAAGGCTGCCGAGCTGAAAAGCCGCTATGTGAGGCTGGTGTATGAAGACCGCCACCTTGTGGTCGTGGAGAAGCAGGCTGGTATCCTTTCGATGGCGGCAGGCCATTCGTCGCTGACTGTGAAGGCCGTGCTCGACGACTATTTCCGCCGCAGCAACCAGCGTTGCACAGCCCACGTGGTGCATCGTCTCGACCGCGACACGAGCGGCCTGATGATATATGCCAAGGAAATGCAGGCCGAACAGATACTCGAGCACGAATGGCATGAGCGTGTCTACGACCGCAGATACGTGGCCGTGGTGAGCGGCGAGATGGAACGCGACGAGGGAACGGTAGCCAGCTGGCTGCGAGACAACAAGGCTTATATCACATATTCTTCTCCGGTGGACAACGGCGGCAAGTATGCCGTGACCCACTACCACACTCTGGCGCGCACCACACAGCACTCGCTGGTGGAGTATGTGCTGGAAACAGGGCGCAAAAACCAGATCAGGGTTCATTCGGCAGACATCGGCCATCCCGTTTGTGGCGACGTGAAGTATGGCAACGGCGACGATCCGATAGGCCGTCTGTGCCTCCATGCATACGTGCTGTGCTTTGTCCATCCCATAACAAACCGTCGCTTGGAGTTCGAGACCCCCGTGCCTGTGGCGTTCAGGAAACTGTTTAAGTGATTGGAGGGGGTGATTAACAAGTAGTAAATATGGAAAACTTTGAATACTATCTATTGATGTTGGCCGCATTGGTTGTGGCCGTGTTGCTGATTAAAAAGATAACAGGATGTATCTTCCGCATTGTTGTCACGCTGGTGTTGCTCGGCGTGCTGGGATACATCCTGCATCTGCTGGGCTATCTGCCCTTTGGTGACGGCGCGCTCAATCCCTGAGTTCCTCTACGCGCTCCGACACTTTCACGAAGTCGCCGTCCTTGAACTGCCATACCTCGTATCCCTCCTTGTCGTTGGATATGTGGTAGCAGGCACTGACGGTCTTAGCTTTTGCATCTGGCTTGGGATTGCATATCATCTTTCTCCACTTCATTCCATTGTCAAGGGTGCCTTCGCCCTCAATACACGATACTATTATGAGTTGATATGTGGATTAGTATTCCGTCTTGTCGGCCTTAGCTTCCCACTGTTTGAAGGCTTCTATGGCTTCTTCGCGCAGCAATATCTCCGAATGTTTGGTGCGTTCGGTGGGCTTAAGTGCTATTTCCTGATAGATGAAGTCGTCGTCGAAGCCGATGTCAGCGGCATCGCGGCGGTCGTTGGCATAGTAAATCTTGTCGATATGGGCCCAGTAGATGGCTCCGAGACACATCGGGCAAGGCTCGCACGAGGTGTAGATGTCGCATCCCGACAGGTCGAAGGTCTCCAGTATGCGGCACGCCTCTCTTATGGCCGACACTTCGGCGTGAGCCGTAGGGTCGTGGTGCGAGGTGACATTGTTGCTGCCCTCGGCAACAATCTCTCCGTTGCGTGCTATTACGGCTCCGAATGGGCCTCCGCCGCTGTTTACGCTTTCGATGGAAAGGGCAATGGCTCTTCTCATTAGTTGTTCGTTGTTCATAGTACAGAGTGCTTTAGGTTAATGGTTGTGGTAATTTAGTGGTCTGCGAGGTCTCTTCGTCGTAGAGTCTTTCAAAGTGGCTGCGCAGCTCTTCGGGATGTTCTATGGTGCGGCGTATGGCGTTCAGGTTGTCGGCATTGGGCGACTTTGGCAGCCATAGCTTCACATAGCCGTTCACGGAGTACTTGTTTTCCATGTGCTCAAGGAAGCGGAGCCAGTGCTCCTGCCTTGATTTCTCGGGATAGTGGCTCAGTCCGAACTGCACGGTTCGCCTGAACACCACCTCGGGAGTGAGGTCGCGGTCGGCCTCGGCCACTATTTTCCCGTATATGGAACGCGGCGCATGGCTGGCTGAAGCGCGGTGGTCTTCGGCAGCTTCCTTCATTATTGTGATTTGTTCTGGCGAGAACCAGCGCTTCAGCCGCGAGTCGGCTTGCAGTATTTTGCCCGATGTGATGTGATGAATGGCCCGCGGCCCTTCCAGTCCGAGGTCGTGATAGGCAGCCACGGTGTACGCCATGTTCACGTCGGCACCCACCGTTCGTGCTATGTCTACGGAGCGGCGTATCACGCTGTTGGCGTGAGAAAGGTTGTGGGCTTTGTCGAATTTGTTGTAGCGGGGCAGAATATTCCTCTCGACAAACTCCATCAGGTCAAGGCTTACGTTGCTTTCAATCATCTCTTCTGGCTTCTTACGGTAAAGGCTATACACCGCAAATATACCAATACTTTGCCATTTGAGCAAGCAACCAGAGCTTTTTCTTTCTTGTCTCCACCCACCTCACCTCTCTCGTAAGGGCCCTACACTCAGAAGCCTATCCGCTTTTTCTGGCGCGGAACCTCTATTGGAACCACGTCATCGGGCGTTAGCTTCAGCAGCTCGCGCTTGTCCTTGGGCTTCAGCTTCACGCAACGGACCGCGTGCCGCAGGTAGATGCGCTCCAGCTGGTTGGCTATGAAGCGTGCGTTGCCCCAAGTGTCCGGGTCGCGCTGTAGATATGCCTGCGTTATAATGCTGCGGTATTTCTCCCACGCCTGTGTGGTGAACCGGTAGCCGTAGCCTTTTATGCGGAGCTTGGTAATCTGCAGCAGTTCGTCGACGGTGAAGTCGGCAAACTCGAACTTGTTTGGAAAGCGCGATTGCAGGCCCGGATTGGAGTCGAGCAGCTTCATCATGGGTTCCTTGTACCCGCAAAGCACGACTGCAATGTCGCGCTGCGTCTCGTCGGCGAGCAGGTTCATAAGCAGCTGAATGACTATCTTGCCCGGGTCGCGGTCGTTGTTGCTGTTGAAGAGATAGGCTTCGTCGATCATCAGCACTCCGCCCTTGGCTTTCTCTATCACCTGATTCATGGCCCGTTCCTCGTCGCCCCACAGCGTGCCGATGAAGGTGCTGCGGTCGCATACCACCACGTGGCCGATCGAAAGCACTCCAGCCTGTCGCAGCAGCGAACCGAAAATCTTGCAGACGGTGGTCTTTCCTGTTCCTGGTCGTCCGAAGAATATGCTGTGGAGCGACACTTCGTGATGCTTGTTTTGTGGGAATTGACGTCGCATCATGTTGTTGAAGATGCTCAGGTCGAGCAGTTCGTCCATGCGCTTCTTGATGTCGGCGCAGCCAACCAGCTTGTTCAGCTCCTCTCGCGGGTTCGCTATGGGGCGCAGAATTTCCACATTTATGTTTGTGTCATGGTTCTGCTCAATCTTTCCGTCGGGAACGAACGAGTCGACAAACGATTCTAACGAGCATCCGGTATTGCTTTCCGACGGACTGTCGGGCTCTTCCTGCAAGTCGTCCTCTTCCGTTGGGTCGTCTTCCGGTTCGCCGGTGACATATTCCTTTACGACATTCTTTATTTCCAGAGCGGCGAGTTCGTCAAGTATCTTGTCCAGTTCCTCCCTGTTGGGATTGTCGTCCTCGGGGTCATGGTCATGCTCAGTAGCCTCGGCGTAAGCCTGATTGATGTCATTAGAGTACTCAATGATGGTGTTGGCGTATCTCTTGCAGGGCAGCTCGCTGTCCTCGTTGATGCCAATCTTCTTGTTCTTCAACTGCCTGAGGCAGTCTATCACCATCACTTTGTGCCTGTCCCACATTGGCTCCAGCCTGTAGCCGTTGATGATGTCAGCCTCAGTGAGCAGCACTCCGCACACCTCGACGGGCATATTCCTCTCTTTGAGGTACTTGCTTATGGTGCTTGCTGTCATCGCCAGCTTCCACACCATGCTTTCGCGAGGCTCCCGGCCTTCTTCCATTAAGAGCTCGGCCAGTGTGGCAGACTCTTCATAGGTGTGCTCTTCGCCGTGTCCGCAGCTGTCGAGGCACACTATTACTAAGTTGGTATCGTTGCAGTAGAGGTAGATTTCGTGGTCGCAGAGAAAGGGCGGCATACCTTTCAGTCGGGTAGAGTAGACGGCGTAGTTAGCCGCCATGGCGTTCAGATGTTTCCAGATGGTGTTTTTACTTTGTTTCTTAAAGTCGTCAATCAGTCTGTTTGTGTTATTCATAATACCTTTATTCGTATCACACGTGAGTAATAAACGAAGATAAGCCCCGGAAAAGGGGCGCAAGAGAGTATGCAGGCAAGTGCCGATGCACCAGCCTGAAGAACATTTTTACTTCTGTCGAGAGGGAAATCACCCTACCACAAAAGTCAACACAATTGTAGCAGTAAGTCAAAGAACACAACGAACGTCAAGACGCAGCGGTCACTTCGGTGTCAGAGGCAAAGCATCAACTTTGTCCCCGTTCCGATAGTACTCTTGTCTCTCTGGTCGTTCTGTTCATTTCGCTACAAATTGTCAGTGTGTGATAGAATTGTCAAATTGCGCCGCAAAGGTAGTAAAAGTCTTATAACCTCCAAATAATTATCTAACTATTTTTTGCAAGTTCACTTTTGGCTTGATATTCGCTCCAAACCTCTTCTGCCAGATACTTGTCGCTGCGGCAATGAAGGTCTGCCACACCTTCTTCTATTAGGTTTGCGGTTTCAGAATTATAATAGATGTCGGTGGCATCTGCAAGTGATACGCCAAACATATCACTGATGCAGACAATGATTCTGGCACACTGGGCACTCCTTAATACCTGTTTGCTTTCTTCGCTCATAGTTCTTTGCTCTCAATAAAGGTAAGACAGTCTTTCAGCATTTGCTCTGAACGGATGCAGTATTGAATGTTTGGCTTTTCAAATCGAAGCAGTCCAAGAGCCTTTTCCTGCGAAATATCACCGGTGAAATACCTGTCAAGTGTAATGATTACTCTGTCATTAGCTATGCCACCGACGACCAAATCATAGTTGCCCACATCTTTCCCGTCGCGGCATTGAGCCACAAAGTCGAGCCATTCTTTGTCATAGCTCTCAAATCGCTTGACTTTCCACATCCTTTCATCGCAGTTGAGATCGTATGTATTGAGCCATGCCTGCTGGCCTCTACGCTTAAAGCGCTGGGCGTATCTTACTGCTTGTTCGTGTAATGAGGTGAGATAGAACCCGCGGCCAAAGTCGAGATATAGCCGTGAATGTTTAGTATCAGGCTTCTCAACGGGGACATTTGAAGAATGATAGAGTCTCATTCGGGCAGCACTCCTTTCTCCCTCATGTAGTCAGTCAAATCTTCTATCAGATAGCGAGAGCTGAAAGTGTGCAGCACATCGTATGAGGGAACAATGTAACCGTAGAGGATACCAGAGTCTTTCAGCCGTTTATATATCTCCTGTTGGGAAAGTTTCAGGTGTGATGACAGCTTTCCGATGCAGTAGGTTATGAATTCCAATACCTTCTTATCCATAGTAACAATTCTGTTCCGATATGTTATGTTGGTACAAAGTTATTCTTTTTCACGGAAAGAAGACGCAAAACACTCGTTTATTTTAGCTATCCAAGTTTCAGATGTTTAGCATCCTCAGCTCTCACCGCAGCGGAAGCGGCATGGTTTGGTGCTTTGGCTGCGCGGTGCAGGCTGTTTTCAGCTTGCAGGCAGCAGGCTCCTGTAGCGGAAAAAAGATGGCGGCTTTCTTTGCCCAGTGGAATTATATGACTAATTTTGGGTTCTGAAATATCCCCGAAGGCTGATGTCGGTCTGTGGGGAGCGTTTGCAAGGATTCTATGAACAACATAAAGATAATACGCGGACGGTTCGACACCAGGCTCGAACTGGAGGATGCAAGCGTGGTGGCGGGCTTCCCGTCGCCTGCCGACGACTATATCCACGACACTCTCGACTTCAACCGCGACTACATACGCCACCCCGAGGCTTCATTCTATGGCAAGGTGGAGGGTATGTCGATGAAGGATGCCGGGATATTCGACGGCGACAGGGTCATCATCGACCGTGCCGTGGAGCCCCACGACGGCTCTATTGTGGTGGGATTTCTCAACGGTGAGTTCACCATGAAGTATCTCGACCTGAGCCATAAGGACGAGGGATATATCGAGCTGCGGCCTGCCAACGACGAGTTTCCAGTGTTTCGGATTACCGAGAACGACGAGTTCGAGATATGGGGAGTGGTGATCCATCTGATACGAACGTTTGAAAAGATATGAAATACTACGCCGTCATAGACTGTGACAACTGCTACGTCAGCTGCGAGCGAGTGTTCAGGCCCGACCTGAAGGGCAAGCCCGTGGTGGTGCTGTCGAACAACGACGGCTGCGTGGTGGCGCGCAGCAACGAGGCCAAGCGCCTGGGCATCAAGGCGGGAGTGCCGTACTATCAGCTCGAGCAGCAGTTTCCGCAGGGCGAGATAGCCGTGTTCTCGTCGAACTATGAGCTCTATGGCGAGCTGACGGCGCGCGTGGTGAGCATCATCAGGCAAGAGGCGCCGGCCTGTTTCCGCTACAGCATCGACGAGTGCTTCGTCTGCCTCGACGGCATGGAGCATACTGACCTGAAGAAGTGGGGCGAGAACCTCCACAAGAAGATAATGCGGTATGTCGGTATGCCCGTGAGCATAGGCGTTGCGCCCAACAAGACGCTCGCCAAGATGGCTTCTCACTTTGCAAAGAAGTATCGCGGCTATCGCCACTGCTGCCTTATCGACAGCGACGAGAAGCGGCTCAAGGCTCTGAAGCTCTATCCCGTTAGTGAGGTATGGGGCATAGGGCGGCGCTATGCAGGCAGGCTGGAGGCCATGGGCATAGCTACGGCCTATGACTTTGCCGCTCATTCAGCCGAATGGGTGAGGCGCGAGATGGGCAACATCGTCATTCAGCGCACGTGGCGCGAGCTGGGCGGCGAGGACTGCGTGCCCGGCGAGCAGATGGCAAGGAAGAAGAGCATCTGCACAAGCCGCTCTTTCAGGGGGATGCTGGGCGACTTCGACAGCCTGCGGACGCAGGTAGCCAACTATGCGGCGCGCTGTGCTGAGAAGCTGCGCGTGCAGAGCAGCGTGGCTTCCACGGTGTGCGTCTTTCTCAATACCAATGCTTTCAGGGAAGACCTGGCACAATACTGGAACTGCCAGGAGCTGCGCCTCGTCACTCCGAGCAACAGCACGACAACCATCGTGCAGGCGGCAACCGAGGTGTTGCGCCGAATCTACCGTCAGGGCTACAGCTACAAGAAAGCCGGAGTGATAGTTATGGGCATCGCTCCCGATAGTCCCATACAGCAAGACTTGTTCGATACGGATGCCGACAGGATGCGGAAGATGAGGCAGCTCGACCGTGTGGTGGACAGGATAAACCGCGTGCAGGGCAGCGAAACCATCGTGATAGGTTCGCAGCAGTACACCTGCAAGGACGGACGGGGCAAGGCCGACGTCTTTGCCAATGCCATCAGACACGACTTCAAGAGCCCCAACCCCACGACACGGTGGAGCGACATAATGAAGCTTACTTGATTTTCACGTTTAGTTCGGGCTGGTAGTTTTTTCCTCTCACCTCCAACCGTCTCACTTCTCCACACTAATCATCTCCTGAGGGCAGTCGTACATCACCCTTGCATGGTTGGTGCGGATCAGCTCGCTGCCCACACACTCTCCCGTCGTGCGGTCGATGGTGTCGCGGAAAACCTGTCCGTTGCGGTAGACGATGCCGCCCTCGCGCGAGAAAAACTCGTTCTCGGCATGGATGTGGAACGTGTGGGCCTGCTGCTCGGTGGCCCGCAGCTCGCCGCAGAGGTATTCGTCGTCAACCTTCAGGCGCAGCTGATAGGTGTTGGCAGTGTCGTTTCGCACGCGGTAGTCTATGTAGTTGTATGAGATGCTGGTGCCCGTGCCGAATGGAATCTTGCGTCCGAAGTCGGGGAAGAGGTCCACTCCGTCGTGGTGATGGTGCTCGGTGATGGTCAGCTCGCTGTGGAGCACCATCCAGTGTATGAGGTTCGACAGCTGGCACATACCGCCCCCGATGCCCTGCGAGGGCTTGCCTCGGGCTATGGTGAGCCCTTCCTTGTAGCCCTTGCGCCGTGTGGTGCGCCCCACGAGCCTCCACAGCGAGAAGGTTTCGCCGGGGCGGATGATGATACCGTCGATGTGGGTGACGGCAAGGGCAAGGTTGACGGCCTTGTTCTCCTGAAGCTGCATGTTCACGTTGCCCAGCCGGCGGCGGATGAGCGAGTTGTGGCGATAGACCACCACGGGCAGCGACTCACCGCTTCGCTCGGCGGCGAAGCGCGACTCGCTTCTGAGGTCGCTGAGGTGGCGCTTCAGTATTTCCTTTTCCATCGAAAGACGATAGGCAAAGGGCGAAATCTCGCAGAATAGTTTTCTTTCCATCTTGTTGAAGTTGTTATGCCGGTCTGCCCTTGGCAGGTGGGGGCGGCCCTGTCATGCGTCGTAGCCTGTCGGCCTGAACTGTTTCTGGGCCTCGCTCCACACAAAACCATTGCCCAGCAGGTAGTCTTTCACCTCTTCCGGCTCGCGGTTGAAGGCGTAGCAAAGGGCCTCGAGCGTGTCGAACTCCTCGTCGCGCAGCAGCATATTGATGCTTGATACGAGTATGGCTGGGTCTTTTGGCAGGTATTCCATGTTGCTTTGTGTGATTAAGACTCCACAAAGTAACGAATTTTATTGCACATACAGATGCCTTTCTCCATTTTTTGATGGTCTGACAGTGCTCCGAACGGCATCGGCTGATGCCGATATTGCAGATGCACGCCTGCATGATAGGGCAAAATCGGTGTGATTTCGCCCATTCTGATAACCTTTGTTAACGTTTATTGAGCTGCCGCAATCGTCTGACTGTCTGTTGTTTATGCTCGTTTCTGTATCTTTCAGTTTTCCCACACCCCCTTGGGAAGCTTTCTCCAGCAGCCCCGGAGTAGTGTTACAGCACCTCTGGAGCAATGTTACAGAGCCTCTGTAGCATTGTTCCGGGGCTGCTGGAGAAAGTTTACGGGAGGCTCGGTAAAATTCGTCGCTTGCCCTTCAGCTTAGCTACGGGGTGGTTATCGGCGGCAAGCCGACCTCGCTGCGCCATTCGTTCAGCCTGCCGGCATCGAGCACGGGGGCGAGCTTGCCGTCTGCGGCAATCTGTGTTCCGTACTTCTGCGGCCTGCCTTCGCGCACGTCGATGCGGTCTTTGAGCATAGCCAGATAGGTTGGCTCGATGCGTCCCTTGGCTACTGCTTCCTCCATCTGGGGCAGAAAGCGCTTCTGGTGGTCGAGGTCAGCGTGCTGGAATACGAGGAACACGGCTATCGAAGCTATGTTGCCCACGCTCTCTTTGCCCGGAAAGCCGTGGGCTTGAAGCACGTCGTATGCGGCCTCGAGGTTCAGGCTGTCGGTTGCCATAGCCATGCGCGCGAGCTTCTCGGTCCTTACCTTGTCCGACGGGTAGGCGGCAGCAGCCTGATTCCATAGTATGCGGTCGTGCTGGTCGCTCTCGAGCATCTGTTCAAGCTGTTCTTTCAGATTCAGGTCGTAGTTCCATCGCTGCTCTCGCAGCGCGAAGCTGTCTCGCAGGGTAGTGTTTGTGCAGCAGGCCGAAGCCTCATAGAAGTCGTTTTCCATCTTCATGCGGTGGAGTAGGAGCGAGGTGGCTTCCTTCTCGTCGCCGATGGCAGCCATCTTGCGGCTCACGCCCGACAGATGGCTGGGCAGTATGTATTTGTCTGAGGTGAAAGCAAGCCTGTAGTACTGCTTTGCTTCGGGATACAGGTGCTGCTCATAGAGCGAGTCGGCATGGAAAACCATCCGCCAGTAGTCGTCCTGCGAGGCTGGCGCATGGGTCTTTGTCTCGGCAGCGAGGCCCAGTCGGCGCACTGCAAGTGGCCGAAGACCCTCGAGCATGGTGCCCATGAACTCCATGTTGCGGCTGTCGCTCACGTCCCAGTGGAAGGGACTGTAGTTGGGAAACTGGTCCGTTTCGGTCTGGAATACATATACGTAGCCCTCGGTGTGGCCGCCCTGCAGGTAGCGGTCAATGCAAACCACTCGCTTGTGCTTCTTCGACACCACCACGTTTCGCCATATCGTTTTCTCGTCTTGCCGTGTAAGCGGGTCGTTGAAGGTCGTTCTGCGAGTTCGGGCAGCACCTTTGTCATCGATCTCGCAGTCGGGTTCTGCGTCGATATATCCGTTGCAGACAAACCTCAGTTCGGTATAGTCTGGCTTTGCGGTTATTTGCAGCTTCTCGGTCTTGAAGGGCATTAGGCTCGCAACGCTTTCCGTGAAGCGTTCGCTCTCGGAAGCGTGCTGCGTCTTGCAGCCCACAATAATCAGTGGAGCGGCAAGTGCAATCCTGATGAATATCTTTGTTGTCATTTCTTGTTAGAGCTCATTTGATAAATAAACCGCAATCTAACGGCTTTTATTGCATTTACCGATGTCTTTTAAAGCCTTTTATGATGTTGAAAAGCCTCAGCTAATATAAGAAAAAGCCCTCAGATGGTCGGTCTGGGGGCTTTGGTGTCTGATGCGGGCGTCGCAAGCAGGGCTACGCGAGCCAGCTACTTCGTTTGATTTCTTTTCAGCAAGCTGAGCTTTACCTGCGGATGCATCACGTCGCAGGTCGGTTCTTTGTATTCGCTGAGCACCAGCGGCTGCCCGCTTCGTCGTAGGCAGCCAGCTACCGATCCGGTTTCGCTCAGGTTGAAGTCGGCTTCTATCCAATATCAATCAGGCTCTTGGGCAACAGGAATGTCCCGTTGGAGTTGGCTGAATACAGGCAGTAAGAATGAACTAACAGGGAATAAAGCCCTTGGCGGGGCGGCATAGTGGCGGCATAGTGGGGGGCTGGAGTGATGTAAATGAGGTGAATAATTTTGTTTTTATCCTTAATAGTGGTAATTTTGCAGTCGATTTTCAAGTAACTACTTCTCTACAGATATATGGCTTTTAAGAGAAAAAACAGATGGCACTGTCTTCCCGGACAGCCCATGACCGAGATGGACAAGCGTGTTCTGTACTGGCAGAACAAGGGAAAGGTCGTGCCCACGCGCGAACTGATAAAGACTCCCGAGCAGATAGAGGGCATACGTCGCGCTGGTGTGGTGAACACAGGAGTGCTCGACGAGGTGGCAAAGAACATCCATGCCGGAATGTCGACGTTGGAAATCGACGAGATATGCATGGACTACTGCGAAAGCCACGGGGCCATTCCTGCCTGCCTCAACTATGAGGGCTTCCCCAAGAGCGTATGTACGAGCATCAATGAAGTGGTGTGCCACGGCATACCAAAGGCCGAGGATGTGCTCGAAGAGGGCGACATCATCAACGTTGACTTCACCACCATACTCGACGGATACTATGCCGACGCGTCGCGGATGTTCATCATCGGCAAGACCACACCCGAGAAGGAGCAGCTGGTGCGCGTGGCTAAGGAGTGCTTAGAGATAGGAGCCGAGGCCGCCAAGCCCTACAGCTTCGTGGGCGACATAGGCAATGCCATCGAGAAGCACGCCAAGCGCTACCACTACGGCATTGTGCGCGACCTGTGCGGACATGGAGTGGGCCTCAAGTTCCATGAGGAACCCGACGTGACACACTTCGGAAAGAAGGGCACCGGGATGTTGCTCGTGCCCGGTATGGTGTTCACCATCGAGCCGATGGTCAACATGGGCTCATGGAAAGTGTTCATCGATGCCAACGACCCATACGGATGGGAGGTGATTTCGGAGGACGAGCAGCCCAGCGCACAGTGGGAACACACATTCCTGATGACCGAACACGGAGTGGAGATACTGACATATTAAAATGTTAAAGCGTTAAAGGGTTATCCGTTTAAGGTTAAAAGGTTGAAGATTAAAAGGTTAAAGGGTTAATCGTTTAAGATTAAAAGGTTAAAGATTAAAAGGTTATAGGACTTTATCCTAAAGTTTCTTTTAGGGCATAGAAAGTATGGAGACGAAACAATCAGACGTATATATACTCGCCATCGAGAGCAGCTGCGACGACACGTCGGCGGCAGTGATGCGCGGCGAGGTGCTGCTGAGCAACGTCACGGCTTCGCAGGCTGTGCATGAGGCATACGGCGGCGTGGTGCCCGAGCTGGCTTCGCGCGCCCATCAGCAGAATGTGGTGCCCGTGGTGAGCGAGGCACTGAAGCGCGCCGGAGTGGCCAAGGAGCAGCTCTCGGCCATAGCCTTCACCCGTGGACCCGGACTGATGGGGTCGCTGTTGGTTGGAGTGAGCTTTGCCAAGGGACTGGCACTGTCGCTTGGGGTGCCTATGGTCGACGTGAACCACCTGCAGGGCCATGTCATGGCGCACTTCATACGGGAAGAGGGCGACAACTACACACCGCCGCCATTCCCCTTTCTGTGCCTGCTCGTGAGCGGAGGCAACTCGCAGATAGTGAAGGTGAACGCCTACAACGACATGGAGGTGCTCGGACAGACCATCGACGATGCCGCCGGAGAGGCTATCGACAAGTGCTCGAAGGTGATGGGGCTGGGCTATCCCGGCGGACCTATTATCGACCGGCTGGCCCGGCAGGGCGATCCTCATGCCTACAAGTTTGCCGAACCGCATATTCCAGGACTCGACTATAGCTTCTCGGGGCTCAAGACCTCGTTCCTCTACAACCTGCGCAAGTGGGTTGAGGACGAGCCAGACTTCGTGGAGAACCACAAGGAAGACCTTGCGGCAAGCCTGGAGTTCACCATTGTTGACATACTGATGAAGAAGCTGCGGCTGGCAGTGAAGCAGACGGGCATCAAGCACGTGGCTGTGGCTGGGGGCGTGTCGGCAAACAACGGCTTGCGCAACGCGTTCCGCGACCATGCGCGCCGCTTCGGGTGGACCATCTACATCCCAAAGTTCAGCTACACCACCGACAATGCTGCCATGATTGGAGTCACGGCATACCATAAGTACAACGACGGCGAGTTCTGTTCTATCGACAAGCCTGCCTTCTCCAAGGTTACGTTCCAGTAAGACGGTGGCTCGGAAACCTCGCCTTACACCTTATTATATATTATAACAGCAACAAAGACAAATAACGGATATGAATTTTGAAAACAAAGTAATCAGTCGCGAGATAGGCGACATACTCTATGCCTCGGGCCTGAAGGTCGGAACGGCAGAGAGCTGCACCGGCGGACGCATCGCCGAAGCAATCATTGCCATTCCCGGAGCATCTAACTATTTCAATGGAGGCGTGATAGCCTATGCCGACGAGGTGAAGGTCAATATGCTCGGAGTGAGCGGCGACGTTATCGCCGACCAGACGGCGGTGTGCGAAGAGGTGGCTCGCCAGATGGTGTGCGGCACCATCGATGCCCTCCACGTCGACTACGCCATAGCCTCTACAGGCTTTGCAGGTCCCGGCGGAGGCACTCCGGCAATACCCGTGGGCACCATCTGGCTGGCCTGCGGCACCAAGGACGACATCGTTACCATGAAGCTCACCGAAGACTTCGGGCGCGACATCAACCTCGCCATAGCAACAAGCAAGGCTCTGAACCTCTTCCTGTCATATCTCAAGGCGCGGCAGGCAAAGGAATAGATGCCCAGCTGCTCTGCGGAAACAAGCCGAAAAGAAAAAAAAACTTAAATAACAGGTTTCTTGTTTGCAATATTTTGCTGTTTCACGGAAAAAGTATAATTTTGCACCCTGTTTGGAATAGGTATCATTTAACGAATACTAAAAAGTAGATAGAAATGTCTAAAGTTTGTCAGATTACAGGAAAGAAGGCGCAGATTGGCAACAATGTGTCTCACTCGAAGCACCGCACAAAGAGAAGCTTCGACGTAAACCTGTTCAGCAAGAAGTTCTACTATGTTGAGGAGGACTGCTGGATTAGTCTTAAGGTGAGTGCCGCAGGTCTGCGCACTATAAATAAGCTGGGTCTTGATGCAGCTCTCAAGCAGGCTGTTGCTAAGGGCTATGTAGACTGGAAAGATATTAAAGTGATAGGAGGATAAGCACTATGGCATCAAAGAAAGCAAAAGGCAATAGGGTACAGGTTATTCTCGAGTGTACCGAAATGAAGAACAGCGGTCTGCCTGGTACAAGCCGCTACGTTACGACCAAGAACCGTAAGAACACTCCCGAGCGTATGGAGCTGAAGAAATACAACCCCATCCTCAAGCGAATGACCGTACACAAGGAGATAAAGTAATCAGCTACTGAGTGCTGTTCTTATCAACATTTACTAACATAACTATCAAGAGACATGGCAAAGAAAGCGGTTGCTACCCTCCAAGAAGGTAAAACGGACGGTCGCGCATACACAAAGGTTATCAAGATGGTGAAGAGTCCAAAGACAGGCGCTTACATTTTCGACGAGCGCATGGTGCCCAACGAGGCTGTGAAAGACTTCTTCAAGAACTGATTGAGTACACATTATATTATATAAAGAGGACTGCCGCATCACTGCGGCAGTCTTTTTGTTTTGACTCAACTCACCACTGAACGAACCGAACTCCAGAGTCAGTTGTCCGAACGGAAGACTGTCATGGATGCTGCCAAGAATAGCATTCTCGGAGAACGTAAGTTTCGGTTGATGAATCAGCGCGACATGGAGAAGCTGAACGAGGATTATCACACAGAGAAGTATCTCCGACATCAGCAGATACATGAAACGCTTGACCTTCTCGCCCTCTTTGAGAAACCTGACACGGCGAAGTTGGTTCGAGAGGTCGCTGTTTCTCTCATGGGTGGTCGCTATGTCAGCATACCTTGTGCTGATGGTGGCTCTGTCTGTAGCGAGACTGGCTGGGATGGTCGCAAGAAAGACGAGGAGAACGAGGACTTCCGACTATGTTGTTGGCTTCATGCAGCAAAGACCGTCAAGGCTTCTCGATATGTGCCAACAAAAAGGAAGGGGTATGGCAGATAATATGCTGTTTATAGAGCACTCACATCTGATAGGAAAGGTGTGAGTGCCATCTTTATTATACGTATTCGAGCATCTTGTTTGTTTTTACAAGTCTCTCCCTCATTTTTCTCACAAAAAATCATAAATATCGCAGATTGTCGCTAAGTTCTTGCGATTGTCTTAAGTTATTTTTATATCTTTGAAATCAGAATTTGACAAACCTGAGCAAGTAAAGCATGTATTAGAATGAAGAATCCATATATATCACAAGTTCTTTCTATTCAGGAAGAGGTCAAGAAGCAACTCCCCTATGGTCTTAAGACTACAGGAAATTTGATGTTGGAGTTTATGAGCAGGAGCAAAGATGAGCAACAGAGAGATACTGCTGCCTTTATCAAAGTATCTAAGAAGATGCCAGAAATGGTCATGGTTTTCGATTTCGCCATGTCTTTGCTACAACACGATGTCATTCCTATTCGTGAATCCATTTATGACACAGGCATTGACGGAATAAAAGAACTGAATGACCATTGGGCAGACAAGTATGGAATAAATGACAGCCATAAAGGCAATGCAAAAGCATACAATTTCTTCAATTGGGTGATTCTAAGATTACCTGCGAAAGAGGAAATGAAGAAATTAGGACTGATTTTGAAGAATGTTTAAGCGATATTATTTACGAAGTATGAATTACTAACAAGTGGATGTTATAATATACAATCTATAATACAAATAATTATCATGGATATAAATGAGTTTTACCAATTGAAAAGGAAGTTGGACGAAGATATTTTGAATTGTTTTGAATGCGGTGATCCCAATAGTCTTGGTTTGGTCTTGGACTATAAGAATAATCAATGGGAGAGGAAACAATTCCGTGTGATTAACATTACCTCATCACCCTATAATGGTTGTTTTGAAGCGGATTGCTTTAGTGATTATCAATTCGAAAGATTTGAAGTATATACGGGATATCCAGATGAAGACATGGCTATAACTAGTCA
>Ga0256407_10005079_pt1 | contig 21426 bp, 19 predicted proteins | sample RumenRJG_04DNA_FD_193489 | JGI IMG/M metagenome (GOLD analysis project Ga0256407, IMG submission 193489) | Bovine rumen microbial communities from Lethbridge, Alberta, Canada - RJG_04 | ecosystem: Host-associated > Mammals > Digestive system > Stomach > Rumen | place: Canada: Alberta... | reverse complement strand
CAACTCCCAGAGCCGAAGCTTTGAGGAACAGATGCGTAAGGATAATATCCCATATCGTATCTACGGAGGTCTGAGCTTCTATCTGCGTAAGGAGATAAAAGACGTGATAGCCTATTTCCGACTAGTTGCTAACCCCTACGACGAAGAAGCATTCAAACGAATAATCAACTATCCTGCCAGAGGTATCGGTGACACTACCGTAGGTAAGATTGCCCAGGCAGCTCAGATGTATGGAGTAAGTCTGTGGCAGGTGATAAAGGAGCCAATGCTCTTCCCGATGGATGTGAGCAAGGCTACGATGACAAAGCTGCAAGGCTTCAGGGAGCTTATCGAAGGATGGATAGGACGACTGAACACTGAGGATGCCTACGCGCTGGGACATGACATCATCATGAACTCAGGCATCAGCAAGGATATATATAGCGGACGCAACCCTGAGGATATCTCACGACAGGAGAACCTGGAGGAGTTTCTCAGTGGTATGCAGGACTTTGTGGAGAGCCGTCGTGAGGAGGATATGGGAGAGCAGGTATATCTGCCTGACTTCCTTCAGGAGGTGGCTCTGCTTACAGATCTCGACAGCGATGAGGGAGACTCGAATGACAAGGTGACGCTGATGACGATTCATTCGGCAAAGGGTCTGGAGTTTCCTACGGTATTCGTAGTGGGACTGGAAGAGAATATCTTCCCGAGTCCGATGTGTACTAACTCGATGCGAGAGCTGGAGGAAGAGCGACGTTTGTTGTATGTAGCCATCACACGAGCAGAGAAACATTGTATACTTACCTGCGCCCAGAATCGTTTCAGATACGGGAAGATGGAGTATGACACACCATCGAGATTTATTCAGGATATCGATCCAGAGCTGATAGATGTGAAATCTGAGGGCGGGGGAGAGCAGTCTTTCTTAGGATCATCTCGTAGAGCATATAACCGCTATGATGGAGGTGCTTACGGCACAGGTAATACCGGAGGCTATAGCCGAAATCCGCGTGGATATAATAGTGAAAGTCCTGAATGGATGCAGAATCCCAGACCTGTGTCTACACAGTTCAAGGCTGATCCTAAGCCAAGAGCCGTTGCCCCAAGACAACAAGAGAAGGCGGTAGATCCTTTCTCTGAGGGATTCAAGCGGCAATTGAACATCGCGAGTTGTGGACGATTTAAATCTGTGAATCGTGCTGTACCTCCACGTCCGATGGCAACAGATGCGAGTGCTGGCGACCTACATGTAGGCAATACCATTGAGCATCAGCGTTTCGGCATAGGTGAGGTAATAAAGATTGAGGGTACGGGTGAGAATACAAAAGCCACAGTACAGTTCAGAAATACCGGCACAAAACAACTACTGCTGAAATTCGCCAAGTTTAAGGTTATAAGATAAGAATTAGAGCGCCTCATCATCGGGGCGCTCTATTTGCCGTTTACCTGTCTTAGATAGATACTTTTTCTTTCTCAGCCATGCGGCTTTGCGAGCCTCATAGTCTTCATGATGTTTTTCGAGAAATCCGTCGGCCATATACCTACTCCTTGAATTTCGCGTAGATAACCTCCATTTTGATAGGCGATGCAGCCGTACCCCTTATCAAACGAGTGCTCGACAATCCCATCTTGTTCTTCAAGGCAATGGTGCTTGAAGTAGAGGTGTAATACGAAGACGAAGTTACTGTTACCTCCTCGATAGGAACGAGCACAGCCTTATTCCAGTCAGGATGCTTTTCTAACCAGTTAGGATCACTCTTCATTCCCTTAATCTTCTTATTGTACATGCGCGAGATAAGGTTTGAGACATTGCTGTATGTATAGGCATTGCTTGAGAGTGATGCCTGATATGCATAAGTGTTGTTGTAAGTGCTGTTCTTAAGAAAGAACGAGTTAAGACTATCTTTTTCGATAAGCAATAGGGATGAGGGCTTAGAGAAAGCAAACTCAGTAGCTTCACCGGAATTGTTTAGTCGCTGAAAAGATACCTTTGCAGACAATAGAGAGTCGGTGGGGTGGGATGTACAAATGCCATCGATTGGTAGTTCCACCTCTGTGAATATCGCAGCAGGTGACTTTACATATGTACAACTGTTGTCGGCAACTAGAGTCTTCATGGCTTCCTTATCGTTAACAACAGTTGAGGTCTGAACAACCTCTTCTGTAGATGTAGCCATAAGATAAGTCTTAGCAACACGTCCGTTATTAATAAAATTATAGAACACATACAAACTTATCTCCTTGATTCTCGCCATCACGCCAATGCCATCGATTGTTTCGAAATGGAATCCGGGACATACATTATTGATAAACGAATATGAGTTTTTGAAATATTCAGGATGGTTATAGTATGAACGGAGAATGTACGTTCCGTAGTTGCGATAAGTCTTTCCGTCTTTGTCTGTATACGGATCATTAAGCCAGAGACGCATAAAGTCATACCAGCCGTTGTCACTGGTGCTAGAATTGCGATGCAGGTTGGAATCTACGAGATATCTGATGCTGTCACTACGGTTAAGGTCACGTAAGGAGAACATCTTATCGTATTTCAGACCGTTGTTACGAAGATATCCTGCTGTCTTAGCATCAAAATTGGTATAACGCGTGTTGGTACCGGTAATTGCCTTGCTAAGCTCTGATATTCTTAGTTTCATGGTGGTTAGCGTGTCACCATAACTTGATGGCACGTCGAAGTAAATCATGATATATGAAGAGTCAGCTAAGATATCTCCATCGCCTTCAAAATCCAAATCGATGATATCCTCTTTCTTAGGAAGTTGGTCAGAGGCATGCTCCATCATATTAAACTGAGTGGTGAATGTAGTCTTGACATAAGTACCAGTCTCTGGGTCTAAGACTCTCCCAACATAACACTGACGCTCTTTTGAATAGACCGAGTCCACTTCCATGGATTTTGTAAGAACATCAAAGTTCTGAGTGGTTACGACGAGTTTGTTGCTCTCGTCAGTAAGAGAGTCTCCAAGTGTACCGGTATTTTCGTCGCAAGAAAGTATTGCCATTGCGCATAGTGCAATCGCTGTAACAAATTTTAATTTCATTGCTTGTATACTATATCTTTTTTTAATCTTCTGTTTCCTCTGCAGGTGCATCTGGAGCTATCTGGTCATAGAAATCCTCGATGGCATCAGCAAAGCCTTCTTCCTTATAATTCAAAATGGGTTTTTCTTTCTCCTGTGCATATTTGAGAAGATTGCTGTTTACTTCTGTATCTGACTGGATAATGCCATCGCTATAGTCTATAGCGAGCTTACCAAGATCTTCAAATTCAAAAATGTCATTATAAGGTTTCAGTATTTCTGTTGTTGCATCACGGAACTCAACGCAGCGCTTGAAGTTCTCACCAAGAGCACTATTAAGGCTTCTAGTGTAAAGTGAGGTGATGACCTTTGTATTGGTGAACGAAGGCTCGTCGTGATATGCTGTCTTAATATAAAGAGGTATGACGGCACTCATCCATCCCTGACAGTGGATGATATCTGGTACCCATCGGAGCTTCTTTACAGTCTCTAGTACACCACGAGCAAAGAAGATGGCTCTCTCACCATTGTCGGCATAGTCATTCCCGTCTTCACCTTGTTCCATCTGACGCTTACTGAAATAATCGTCATTATCAATAAAGTACACCTGTATCTTTGCAGACTGAATAGATGCTACTTTAATGATTAGTGGATGGTCTGTATCATCGATGATAAGATTCATACCAGAGAGACGCTGCACCTCATGGAGCTGACCTCTTCGTTCATTGATATTACCCCATTTTGGCATGAAGATGCGTATTTCATGACTTTTCTCCTGAATGGCCTGGGGGATATCACGGCCTTGGAGCGACATAATTGTGTCAGGTACGTAAGGAGCTATCTCCTGATTGATAAAAAGTATCTTTTTCTTTGCCATCTTTTATAAATTTGCTCTGCAAAGTTACAAAAAATTATTCTGATTCCTGTCCTTTCTCACCTTATTTTTATGAAAAAGTGACAGAAAAAGCGACTTTTTTCAACTTTTTTGCAAATTTTATCTGTTTTTTCTTGCATTATATCTAAAATATTTGTATATTTGCAAAAATTTTAATATCAACTTAACCATAATTCGTAGATATGGCAAAGTATAATATTACAGAACTCAAAGAAAAAGAGGCTGCTTATCGCAGTTTGGTGAGTCCACGACTGATGGATGAGATGCAGGAGAAGATTATGAATATCATTGTCATGCAGAAGAAGTATCGTGACAAGGACTATTCAGCCAAGAAACTGGCAGAGGCACTTGGTACAAACACCCGTTATATCTCTGCTGTAGTTAATGTGAGATTTCACATGAACTACACATCATTCGTCAACAAGTACCGTATCGATGAGGCAATGTCAATACTAGTTGATAAGCGTTACCAGGATCTCCGCATGGAGGAGGTGAGTGATATGGTAGGTTTTGCTAATCGCCAGTCGTTCTATGCTTCATTCTACAAGATTCAGGGTATCACTCCACGTGAGTATCGCTTGAAGCACCTTCAGCAGCATCCTGCAATGGTGAAGCAGCCACGTAAGAAGAAATCAGTAGAGTAGGAGGGTACCGAGTAGTGGATTTTATTTATCAGAGCGAACGGTTTGCAGATCTGCAATTGCTTCGCTATCATCTTAACGGATTTGAAAAATTGTCGCTTAGGCAGAAGATATTTATCTTTTATCTTGCCAAAGCGACTCTTTTTGGACGTGATATCATCTTTGATCAGAACGGGAAACACAATCTCTTGATACGCAAGACATTAGAAACGGTATATACCGATGCCGACATTCCTCACGACACTGATGAGTTTCGTGCTTTTGAAGTATATCTCAAACGTATATGGTTTTCAAATGGAATATACCATCACTATGGTTGTGAGAAATTTGAACCGGGTTTCCCTGAGCAGTTTCTCAAGGATGCATTGAAGAAGGTGGACATCACAAGTTTGCCAATAGGAAAAGAGATATTATCTCTGGAAGAGCTTTGTAATATAATCTGGCCAGCCATCTTCGATACTTCATACATGCCAAAACGTGTGAACAAGGCTGATGGTGAGGATTTGATAGTCACTTCAGCATGTAATTTCTATGATGGGGTGACACAACAGGAGGCAGAGAACTTCTATGCACGCATGAAAGAACGGTATGCCGACTGCAAAGAACCTCTATCGTATGGACTCAACTCCACATTGGTTAAAGAGAAAGGAGAGATAAAGGAAAAGGTATGGTGTGCCAACGGTCTGTACGGTCCTGCTATCCGTAAGATTATCTATTGGCTGGAGAAAGCTGCAGACTATGCTGAAAACGAATGCCAGAGAAAACTGATAAACACTCTAATAAGTTATTATAAAACAGGTGATTTGGTACTATTCAATAAATATTCAATTGAATGGGTGTCAGAACATGATGCTACTATTGATTTTATTAACGGATTTATCGAGGTCTATGGTGATCCTTTGGGATTAAAGGCATCGTGGGAAGGACTTGTTGAGTATATCGATAAAGAAGCCACATGTCGTACCCAGATAATCAGTAATAATGCTCAGTGGTTTGAGGACCACTCGCCTGTAGATGCACGTTTTCGAAAACCGGTGGTTAAGGGAGTAACAGCAAATGTCATTTGTGCTGCTATGCTTGGAGGCGAGGAATATCCGTCGACAGCAATAGGTATTAACCTTCCTAATGCCGATTGGATACGTGCTCAGTATGGTTCAAAGAGTATAACCATAAGCAACATCACTGATGCATATAATAAAGCAGCTCATGGTAACGGGTTCAAGGAAGAGTTTGTAATTGATGATGCCACTTTGGAACTCATTGGGCAATACGGTGATTTGTGTGATGACCTGCATACAGATTTACATGAGTGTCTGGGACATGGTAGCGGACAAATGTTGCCAGGAACAGATCCCGACGCCCTAAAGGCATATAGTAGTACCATTGAAGAAGCAAGAGCCGATCTATTCGGGCTCTATTATATCGCAGATGAGAAACTTGTGGAATTAGGGCTAACACCAGACATAGAGGCATACAAGTCGCAGTATTACACTTATATGATGAACGGACTGATGACCCAACTGATTCGAATAAAGCCAGGTCACCAGATAGAAGAAGCTCATATGCGTAATCGTGCGCTCATTGCTAATTGGTGTTATGAGAACGGTAACGTAATCCATCTCATAAGACGGAATGAGAAGACATACCTGGAGATATCCGACTACGAACAGCTGAGAAGTCTTATTGCCACACTACTTGCAGAGATACAACGCATAAAGAGTGAGGGCGACTATAAAGCAGCAAGAAAACTTGTAGAACAATATGCCGTTAAGGTAGATGCCGAGTTGCATGCAGAGATTCTTGAGAGGTATCAGAGGCTAAATCTTGCGCCTTACAAAGGATTTATCAATCCACAACTGCTACCGATATATGACAATAATGGAGATATCGCTGATGTTCAGGTATACTATGGTGAAGACTATGCTCACCAGATGCTTAGGTACGGACAGGAATACGGGACATTGATTTAACAGATAAATGAGAAAGGATAGTAAGGCGGTTTGCGAGGTCGTGAAGGAGATAAAGCAGTCGTTTCGGCTTATGATGGACGGAGCCGTTGCCAAATCCATGCGTGACAAGGGACTTAGCTATAAACTGAACTGGGGGGCCACATTGCCCCGTCTTCGTCTGAAAGCAGATGAGATAGGCTATAACTATGACCTTGCCATAGCACTGTGGAAGGAGGATGTGCGCGAATGTAAAATCCTCGCCACTATGATAATGCCTCCAGAAGAAGTTCTTCCTGAGGTTATTGATATCTGGATGGAACAGACAACAGAACAGGAGATAGCAGAACAAGCAGCCTTCAACCTATATCAGTATCTGCCCTACGCTCCGGAGAAAGCATATCAGTGGATGGCATCCGACAAAGAACTGTATCAGCTTTGCGGCTTCCATATTCTCTCACGTATCTTCATGGCTAAGCGCGAACCCAATGAACGGGGAATAAATGAATTCGTTGACCAAGCCATAGCAGCTCTTCAGGGGAATTATATTTCTGTTCGTAAAGCAGCTCAATCTTCAATTCAACGATTTGCAGAACTGGGTCTTGTATACGACAGACTTGCAAAAAGTGCATTAAAACGCGTCAATTTAGAAATTTTATAAACTTCCCATACTGATTATCAGCAAGTTAGAAGAATTGTTCTTAAATCATGTTCCTGTAAGTCTCCGTCGAAACCGTTTGCAAATTTAGTATTAAATTCCGAGAAACAATTATTTTTTAGCTTTTATTATGAAAATAGGCTGGCCTATAATAGACCAGCCTTAAAAGTCTTATTGTTTATTGCAAAAATCAAAATACAATGCGTTTAGTTTATTGTAAATGGCAGTTTCTTTGGTGTCACGACCTTTTTCTCCCTTTGTTCCGCATATATCATCTGTTTGATCTTTGGTAAGAGACTCTAAAAATGATACAATAGAATCCGTCAGTTCTTCATCAGTCATTTTGGGATTCCTTACAGTATTAATCCAATCAGGAAATGTTCTCGATGCTAAAAACTTTGTATCGAATTTACTTGCAGCTTCAATGATTTTACTACATTTTTTTATATTATATTTAGAAGTCTCATTATCCATTAAGATTTCAGGGTTGTCTCCAGACATAAATCGCGTAAGCACAGAATTAGTTATTTTGTCTGTTCCTGTTGTGTATTTTGAGATTGCTGCAAGAGAAAATCCCTTCTCTTCTAAAGTCATCATATATTTCAACAAATCAGTTGCGTCATCTGGACGAGTCATAAATGCACCACGTATATAATCTGTTCCCTTCCACACCCTTGTACATATGTTCATCTCTGCGAGCATTTCTGCTACTTTAATTTTGTCTGTGAGAGGGAGCATAAGATAAAAGAGCCCTTTATAGTCCTTATCAGTTTTTTGGAGTTCCAAATGAGCCCTATATCTATGGTTCGCATCAACAAGAACAAGGTAATTGTCTAATTCAGATTCTGTAATATTTTCCATAGTTTCAAAATCAATAACGTTTAGTCCTTCTTCGGAAGCCATAGAAGCAGGAACAACGATAGCAGGTTGTAGTAATCCCTTTGTTCTTAAAGACCTTTTTTTAGCACTTATTGTAGGCTTATCAAACTTACGATTACTTGCAAGCCTACCAATTTTGTAACCATTACTAAGAAGCTGTGACACTTCGTACACTTTAAAATTTTCAATTTGAAAATTTGTATTCATAAATTAACGCCCAACTGCCCTTTAATGATTATGGTGTTTTAGCTATATGACAGAAGGTATGCTTTACACCGTCTTTTTCTTTTGACGCTGCAAAGGTATTGGTAATTACAATACATTGATTATCGGACTATTTTTCTTTTTCTTTCCGATAACTCTTTAACAATTCAAAGTATTCTGAGCGAATTTTTGAGGTCTTTTGATTAATTAATATGGCAAAAGGCATAGGTTCTTTATCAAGAAACCCAACCTCATGTGAATACAATGTCTTTATGAGCCTCCCCTTCTTAGCATCAGACATAAGCCTGTTATACTTCATATCCAAAGTATCATCACTATCTCTATCAATCTTATCATTTTTCTTACCACGTTCTTTCTTTTTAAAGCTTTCTTTGTTGAATACCATTACGATAGCCATAATGACAACTTTCATGGGAGTGGTAAGTAATCCAAACTTTTTTGTAAAGAAATTGGTGAGTTCCTGAATAAAAGCATATTTTAATGTGGCCGTATTATCTACATCTTTAGATGCTCTAATCTTGCTAATATCAAAATCGAAGTTCTTTAGACTATCCTTTGTTAAAAGTTTATTATGCTCATTTATGATATACGTTGCTATCATATCTACAAGCTTTTCATTTTTAATGGTAACTGTGCCTTTATCATTATTGCTGGATGGATAGAATTGAATCTTTTTAATACCTTTCTTAGCAATGAGTGTGAATAATTCCATATACTCATCCACCATGCCATATTCAGTATATACAACAGGGGTGAGATAGATGTATTGGTATAGATAGAGACTTAGTTTCCATAAAGCATCATAATTAAGAGGTTTGGTATTACTATTGTATCTTCCTGAAACTTCTGAAACAAACACATCTTTTTCTATACCTAACTTCTTAGCATTATCCTCTACTATCTCATCATCAACTCTGGATATGTCATTAAAAACATATTCCTCACCATCTATTACTCCTGTTTCTAATAGATGCTCACAATAATATGCAACATATTCCATCTCATTCATAAGCACACCTTATTTTTCATCAAAGGTAGGCATTTAATCTGATAATTCCCCCTCTACCATATAAAAAGTAGAATTATTTAACGTAAAATAGCCGTATGGGTGCAGTTCTCCCATCTAAATCCAGAATATCACTCCAACTTTATCTGCAATCACCATCTATATCATATAGTATAGCAACTGCAATTTCAGTCGCTAAATCTGGTAAGGTCTCATATATTCCACTTTATATGAGAATCTGGATCCTGTAGTATCACCCAAAAACACATATTCCACATTACCATATATATTAGGTGCAGATTATACTATCCCCCCTGCCTGTCATTTGTGAAATTGCATAAGATTTGTATGTAAGCCTGCGGACTACCCCTATAGCACCTCCACCATAAGCTAAAGAAAAAGAATGCTTATTAAAAAGGAATCCCTTATTTCATAAAGTATTCCAAAAATAGAAATAACGTGTTAATTCACATATTTATTCACCATTTAAATTTTTAGCTTATGAACGAATTAGTTCTTATGCCTACGGTTAAAGAGAATCGTAGCCGTTTTGATTTCGCAGATGCGGAAGTTGTTGAACCTATTGCAGAAGTGAACACTAAGCAAAGTTATGTTAGCTTTCTTGATGCCAACACTAATGCAATCACTTTACAGGAACTTTCTTCAACTTGCGTAGTACCCTCATGGGCAAATCAGGAGTTAACTATCTCTCATCAGGATTTTATCTCTTGCGTCCATGATGCCGCTGGCGACTTCTACAAAGGAGAGACTATAAGCACTCCAGAAGTCAGAGTTTCACACATTGTCAGAGGTCGTACCCCTAATGCACTAGGTAAGAAAGCATCTGAGCTGTTAGAATCTGAGAAAACACAGTTCTATCAGAGAATGGCTTTTGCTTTCACAATCCCAACTATTTATGAAACTCTCAATGGGCAGAAACTTGAATTATGCGTTGGCGGAGTTCGTAATTATTCAGATTTGAACCTATACAGACAAACCAAAGGAACAGAGAAATTCTCTATCTTCGTGGGCTGGCGCGTTCGTATCTGTTCTAATCAGATTCTTACAGGAGATGGAGTTAAGCTATCATTTGAAGTAATGGACATTAAAGACATTTACAAGAACACAATGGAATTACTCTACAGTTTCATTCCTGCTAAAGATATACATCTTATGCAGACTCTAACTAACACCTATCTGACAGAAACACAATTTGCTCAGATAGTTGGAAGAATGAGACTTTATCAAGCCCTACCCAATCATCTTTTACGTACTATTCCACGTCTCTTAATCACAGATTCACAGATTAATAGTGTTTGCCGTGACTACTATCGTAATGAATCCTTTGGAATGAGAGATAATCAAATATCAATGTTCGATTTCCATAATTTGCTCACACAGTCAAACAAATCTGGCTGCTACATTGACACCTATTTACAGCGTGCTGTCAATGCAACAGATGTTGCAGTAGGCATTAATAATGCTTTACATGGTGATTCCAAATATTCTTGGTTCATTGGTTAATAACTATTTGGGGGAACATTCCAACAAAAAGGAGTGCTCCCTCCTAATTTATTAAGGAAATGGAAAAGAAAGTAAAATTATACCCTTCTGATAACTTCAAAAATGAATTTTACTGCAATATTGCAGCATGGTGTCATTTGGAATCAAAGAAAGAAGGAAAACAAAACGTTGGTTGGTATAGGATAAGACTTAATAACTCATTTGTCAGATTTCAAGCAATACACATTAGGGCTATTGAAGTAATAGAAGACAATGATTATAATACTTGGTTCTTCAAGAATCGGAAGTTTATAAGATACGAAGTTAAGCCTAATCCGTGGCACATAGAGTTCTTGGAGTTTAGGAGAGGTGAAGGTTTCGTAGCAATAGGCAAGAAATTAGACCTATTACGCAGACCACCACTTTATGAAATGGTAAATATTTAGTACAAACTTGGAACGTATTCATATTAGTCTGGAAAAGGCTATTATATGGATACGTTCCGCAACCCAAATTATTGAAAGACTTATATGAACGCGGTTATCTATGCGCGTGTTTCTAGTCTATCAGATAGGCAGAACACAGAGAGACAAGTTTCTGATTTACGCAGTTATGCAGCATATCAGAATTATGAGATTTCCAGAATATTTGAAGAAAAGATTTCTGGAGCAAAGAAGAACACAGAGAGACCAATATTAATGCAAGCTATCGACTACTGCAAGCAAAATAAAGTCTCTATCCTTTTAGTTAGTGAACTATCCAGACTTGGGAGAAATGCTTTTGAAGTTCTGGCTACTGTCAAAGACTTAATAGATAATGGAATCAATCTCTACTTACAGAAGGAGCAACTAACCTTATTAGATAGTGATGGGAAACCAACACTATTTGCACCCATTATGATTGCAACCTTATCCACTTGCGCACAACTAGAAAGAGAAAACATTAAGTTCCGCCTCAATTCTGGAAGAGCACAATATATAAAGAATGGTGGCAAACTTGGAAGAAAAGTTGGAAGTGTTAAGACCATTGAACAAAAGAAAGAGCAATACAAAGACATTATTAGCTATTTAAAGAGAGGCTATAGTATCAGAACTATTGCGACACTAACAGGAAAAGGTATTAGCACAGTCCAACGAATAAAGAAAGACTTCAATCTTTAATGAGGGATAGGGGCATAAGCCTCTATCTCTCTTTAATAAGTGTATGTAATACCATTCTTAATAAATATTAAGAATTTAAAGTATTTGAACTATCTATAATGAATTATTAGTAAATTTACCGCGAGTTTCAAGTACCCATAGTGTATGGAGTGCGTTTTAATGGCTCAAATAACAACAGGAGCAAATGGATATTATCCTTCACTGAAATCTGGACAATTTCAATCATCAAGGGTAATGACAGTATGCTCATGGTGGGATTATTATACAATTAATATATCTCACGCATGGGCTGTTGTCTTTATTTGATGATTGGCAGTCCAGAGCCACAGTGAGATAGATTCAGCAGTCCCATGCTTTTAAAACTACTAATCCGCTATTCATCTTGGGAACTGATAGCATTAAATTGAATAGGAAATAGGAAATGAAACGCGTTTTATTGTTAATTCTAACAATTCTACTATCATTAGATTATGCATTGTGCAATGGGTTTAATTTTGTAGATAATGGTATATACTATTCATTTACGACTTTCACAGACAAAGGCGGGGAAGTACAGGTGGAAACAGGCTTATGGGCTGAGGTAAATGAATATTCTGCAATATATTGCAAAACCCCTACCTATGTAGATTCACTTTACATACCAGAATATGTTGAATATCAGGGCTTGAAATTTAAAGTTACATCTATCGGTGATGCTGCATTTGCTAGTTGTGATATAAAGTACATAGAATTACCAAATAGTCTTAAATCTATAGGTTCACACGCATTTGCGACGTGTAAATTACTTGAAAAAATAGTTATACCAAGTTCTGTTACAGATATTAAGAAAGAAGCTTTTAGTGACTGTAGTAATTTAAAAGAAGTTCAGCTACATGATGGTCTTCAATTTATAGGTAAATGGGCATTTAGCGATTGCCGTTCTTTATTATCGATTAAAATTCCAAATACTGTAACTTATCTTGGAGGTCAAGCCTTTAATAATTGTAGGTCTCTTACCTCAGTTGAAATTCCCAATAGTGTAACAAATATAGAGGGAAATCCTTTCTATTGGTGTACTTCTTTATCTTCTGTAACAATTGGCTGTACAACAATACCGTCACAATTAGGTTTCCCTGGGTGTAATATCAAAGAACTCACATTATCTAAAGACGTGAAAGAAATTAAAGGGTTATTTTTTAAAAATTTACAAACTATTGAAACTGTATATTCTTTAAATCCCAACCCACCAAGTGTTGAGTTTTATTGGAATGAACCAAGTGGCAATTGTGTTCTATATGTACCATCAGGCTCTGGTACCTCTTACAAAAAGGATAGGTATTGGGGAAAATACAAAACAATCTTAGAGACAACTCAATATTCAAAAGAAGATTATAGTGACAAAATTATAGGAAAATGGGAACTCATATCAAGTGCTGGTTATTCTCATTCTCATGTGGAGTACAAGACTGATGGGACATTCATTTATTATAGGGGCTCTGAGCTTAGTAAAGGTGGAGATTATATAATTGAAGATGATGTTTTATATCAAAGATATAGTGGCGAAACAGATTATTTAAAAAGGAAAATTACTTATTTGGATAATACAGATTTAGAACTTGTTTTTTATGAAAACAGTTCTGAAACTGTTTTATCTTATGTTAAAGCAGATTCAGAGATCAGTAATATTGCTAATAAAGTATTGAATGGAATAAATTATAAAATTGTAAAAAAGAATAGAACTGCGGAAGTTATAAAGCCAAATAGTGGAAAATACTCTGGAAATATTGTTATTCCCGAAACAATTACTTTTGAGGGGACTGAATGCGAAGTCGTATCGATAGGTGGAGATGCTTTTATGCAATGTAACAGTCTATATTCTATACATCTTCCCCAAAATTTGAAATATATTCATAAATGTGCTTTTGATGGCTGTACAAACTTGAATGCCGTTACTATTCCTGAAAGAGTTAAATATATTGGTAATCTGGCATTCTCTAGATGCAACATTAGTAAAATTACAATTCCCAAAAACGTAAATTTTGGCTTGAGTGGAAATACATTTTTGTCTTGTAGTAAGCTTAGTTCTATTATTGTAGAAGAGGGGAACCTATCTTATGATTCACGTAATAATTGTAATGCAATTATAAAGAAAGAATCAAAAAGTTTAATAGCAGGATGCTCTACTACAATTATTCCTGATGATATAATAGAAATTGGAAGAAATGCATTTGCTGGAAACGAGTCTCTAACATCTGTTTTAATACCGAATAGTGTGCTGTATATAAGACATTCCGCTTTTGCAAATTGCAGCAACATATCTTCTTTGCAGATTTCAAACAGTATTAATGAAGTTGAAGATTATGCCTTCAGGGGATGTGGTAAATTGTCAACTGTATTCATTCCATCTAGCATAAAGTCTATTGGTGATTATGCATTTTACAATTGTAATAACATTATATCTTTTTCTATTGGAAGAAATATTGAAAAAATAGGGAAATCCATATTGGGCAATGCGGATAGGTTAAAAAATGTATACTGCTATGCAGAAAACATTCCAATTACCGATAATAGTTTTGATGAGAATGCTATTTATGCGACTTTGCATGTACCCGCTTCATCATTATTCCTATATAAAAATACCAATCCATGGAATACCTTTGGAAACATTGTTGAATTGACAGAAGAGGAAATAAAAGCGGACATAAATCCTTTAAAAATTATTAATGATTTTAAAGAGATATACTCTATTGAAGGAAAGAAGTTGCATACACCAATGAGGGGTATCAACGTAATAAAGATGAAAGACGGAACAACAAAGAAAGTTATAATAAAATAAATTTATGAAAACAATTGTTTTTTTGAAGAAGGCTATTTTATTTATAATAGTGAGTATTAGTTTATCTACCTGTAGCAGTAGCAATGATTCTGATACTAACATAAACAATGTTGCAGAATATGAAAATAAGATAGTGGGAATATGGACAGGAACTTACCAAACAGAATTGACAACAGTCTTTAAAAGATATATCTTCAACGATAGCCATGTCGTAAGGTTATACACGAAGACTGGTCACAGGGTAGGTCATACATCCAATGGGGTAACAACATATTCAAATTGGGATATTACAGAAGAAAATCAAGTTGGAGAATGGAGTATTATTGATAAAGGTTATACGGCAGATTTGCACATTGAATGGAATGGAGGATCAAGTCGAAGAGAGACCTTTAGCTTGTTCAATTTTAGTGGTGCAAAACTAAACAATGGAGGCTGGATATATATATATAAAGGGGATTCTTATCCAGATTTTTAAACAATAAAACAGGCAATGCCAATACTAAATTTTAATGGTGACATTTTTTGAGAAACAATAGTTTTATATACTCATTACCAAAAAGGTCACTCAAAATTAAATAATCAAGGGGAATGGGCTCTTATGCTCATTCCCTTTTAAAATGATACACTCCAGACGAAAATTCGGACTTAAGGTGCAAATAAAAATTTATTCGTCCAAAGGCTTGTTTTTATCGACAGGTTCCATTATATTAGCAATAAGAACTTGAAGGATGATATTTTTTCTTTTCTATACACTTTTTCTTTGTAACCCCATGGCATAGTAGTTTATTCACAATGATTTGTTGCGCTTAATCCTTCAAGTTCTTCTTGGAATCGTCCATATAAATAAATATATGCTTACTACAATTGCAGTAAGCCAAGAAACAGGAGCAGAAATGCTCCTTTTCTTTTATACATAGGTGTAGATATTTCTCCATATACGAAATACTCACTTTAGGCTGCGTCCAACTCCAATTTCTTCTAGATGACAAAAATTGGGAAAACTGGTACCAGAACTATCTGGGAAAAGTAATACTCTATACACTACCTAAAGGAGAACACTACCTAGTATAGTATTCCCCATAAATGGAGAATACGGATTTTACAGATTCGGCAACATTACTAACCAATGACTTTATAAATGGATTATGCTATTACACAGACCAACTAAAAGAGTGTTTCACACAAGGAAAGAGGCTAAGGACTTTTTAGGTGGAACAAACAAGTACGATAGAGCATTTAAGAACGGAGATTTATATTTTATGAATGACTAGACCATTGCAAACAATGACTCAGTACACAGTAATTACGAAGGATATTACCACGATTGATGGTAACAATAAGTTAGAGGCAATACTTATTTATGCCTATATAAAGAGCAGGGAGAACTATACAAATCACGAATTAGATAATCTTACATACGAAGAAATATCATATCATCTAGATATTCCACTTCAAACAGTAAAGAACATAGTGCCTACATTATATAGGAACAAATACCTATTTAAAGGGTATGAGTATTTCTATAAGGATAACAAGACCTATCTAAAATATAACTTCCATGAGACCTACCCGAACTTCTTCTATATAAATAACGACCTATTTAAGATGGATAACTACAGTAAGATTCCAACTCAATATGTAAATCAAGTGAGGGGCTTGTTATTACTTATTAAGGCTCATTGTTTAAATGGGACTAACTGTTATTTCTTCCAACGTAAGAGTAAAAGTGGAATTAACTATGCAGAACTATCCAGAGTATTAAATATGGATAGGGACACCATAGATAAGTACCTCTCTAAAGCCTTAGATGGGGGACTGATAAGAAAGATTGATAATGGACTAGAAATTATGGATAGCAACATATTTCCCTACTATAGTAATAAGACTTATTACGATGAATACTACAAGATGTTATGTAAATGGTGCAATCAGAAGGGTATAGTACCACCATGTAAGGATAATAGCTGCCTTTCCATTTTATCGTGCCACTATCCTTTACTAATTAATGATATTGCTTATCTAGCTAAGTGTGAGGAAATGACACCTACTGATTACTATAAATGGATGATTGAAACGAAACAATCCATGCTAAACAAATTCTTCCCCTACAGATTATCTAACAAGAAAGTCCAACCCCAAGACGGTTATCTAACATGGAACTATCTCTTTAAGGCATTGAACTTGAAGTTACCAACCAAGCCTCAACCACAACACTTTACTATGTAACATGGAAAACAAAATCAGGAATGAACTACAGAAACTTTATCATACAGGGGATAGAGTAACTAACAAAGAATTGAAGAAACAGATTCAACTTATATATGATAGATTTGGCTATAAAGCTAAAGCTAAGGGTACTGATATAAAGCTATATGGCTACAGTACACATAAAGTTAAGATTCGTATTGGAGATAAGAGATTAGACGGAGTAGAACTAACAATAATTTGAATTATGAAACAGAAACTAATACCAAGACCAGAAAAGAAGGTGAACTGCATGGACGTAATAAGCCAATATTGTAAGATAGATTATTTGGAGATAATGAAGAATAGGAAGTGAGAGAGTAGGGGGAATCCCCCTTACTCTCCTTTAAGATATTTATCATATTCTTCAATATCACTTTCTAATTGTTGTTTGGGACGTTCAATGTCTTCATCAGCAAACATCATATTAACATCATCATAACTTGCAACGGTCTCTATGATTCCAAAGTATTGCTCTTTATATTGGAAGATAGAATATAGTTGTGCATCACGGAAATAGTATGATAGTTCAAAGACTATATCGTCTAATGCGGCAACTTTCTCTTTTTCTATTTCTTTAGGATAATCATTTAATGTAGATACATCTTTTATTATTGATATAGCTTTCTTGGTGTTATCAGTATGGAAAGCATCTATATTATTCCTCAATAAGTTGGATATGTTTAAAAGTATATCATAAGCAAACAAGCTATTTAATGCACTTTTATTATTAGATTTTGCTGATGGAACTACAAATAATTTACTCTGATTACTAGACTTTTGTAAAGCTTGAATATATTTCTTTCCTTTATCATTTGCAGTTTCGTGCAAATACACATCGTTAATCATTGAAATGTCTGTATGAGCAGTAGCAATAATTACAATGTCCTTTGGAACTCCCATTTTACACATGAGGGTAATAAAAGTGTGTCTAGCAATATGTGTATGCATTAATTGATAAAGAGGTTTCCTCTCGTTTATTATTTTTTCCCCTTTTTGGACGGTATAATTAATTTCAGCAGTTAATCCTGCTTTCTCACATACTTTCTTTATTTCAGAATTAACAGCTCGCTCAATATTTATTACTTTCTTTTTGTCTGTCTCAAACAAATCAAAATAGACAAACTTATTCTTACGATATTTCATGATTATTTGTTTTGCAATAGGAAAAAGATATATTGTGGCTGGGTCTCCTGTTTTCTGAACATTGAATGTTATACTCTCTGTTCCATCACCATGATTATTGGTAGTATAATCTCCTTTAAAAATTTTAGGCATGTCACTTATGCGTTGTCCTAAAAGACATTGGCAAATAAATAAATCTCTTGCTTCACCTTCTTTTTCTGATAGATTCTTCAATTTATAAATATCAACCAGTTGTTCTTCTGAAAGCGGTATTTGTTTACTTTTCTTCTGTTCTTTATTACGATGGTCTTCCAAAATATACAAATCGGATATGTTTATGTTTGTCTTCTTGAATTTATTACCACGATTTATGAGAGTCTTTAAGTCTTGAATGTACTGCCTGATACAAGCAATGGTTTTATTCTGTTTTACTAGCCACTGCTGATAACCGTTTAACAAATCACCATTAAGATTAGAAATAGTGTCTTCAATACCTTTTTCTTGCAAGAATTTCTTAAGCCCATTTATATTACTTTTATACTTACTGTCTGCTTTTGTTGGCTTAATTTCAATCATTTCATTCAAAAAACTTGTCATTTTGTCTACTTTTAAATGCTTCATAATTACTCCTTTTTTCGAGTTAATACTTGTTTTAATTTCTTGAATTACATTTAGTTGTAATCGTTCGCAAAAGTACAACTTTTTTTCATTAAATGATGTAATAATTTCGGAAATTCTTTTATTTACTATTCGATTATTATGATTATTTAACTTAGAAAGCCTATTAGAAACCGTAGCATTCTGAGACTTTTTATTCCAGTGTGATGGATATACTTTTAATAATGTATTCACTTTGTATTGTACTCCTTCCCACACAAATACAGCATAAATAATAGTAGGTTTGTCTTCCTTCGTTTGTCGCAAGTTAAACCTTAATTTAAAATCAAAAAAAACTTGTTTCTCCATTTTACTAATTTTTGTTCTTACTTTTTGTTCTTAAAATCGGTTCTTAGAAGGTGTGCAGGAAACATGTTTTTGAACAATGAGGATTAATCTAATCACATTTTAGCGCATTAAAACGCGTCAATTTAGAAATTTTATAAATTATCTCTCTTTTTTCTCACTGAAAGTTTGTACCTTTGTACGGTTTTCATAAATCGCACCTGTAGCAGTATGATAAAAATTGATGTCTGGAAGAATGTGTTGCGTATACTCGACACCTATCTTGAGATGAATAATCATCGCAAGACTCCAGAACGCTATACAATTCTTAAAGCTATATATAACATTGACGGACATTTCACACTTGATGACTTGAGTGCAAAGCTTGATCATGACTATAAGTTTCGTGTGAGCAGAGCCACACTCTATAATACCCTGAACCTCTTTCTCGAGCTTCGACTGGTAATACGTCATCGCTTTCATGGTTCAACAGCTTACGAGGCATGTTACGACAACACAAGTCATTGTCATCAAATTTGTACCATTTGTGGAAGAGTCACAGATGTGAAATCCAATCTGATAGAGCAAGCTATTGATGCAACACACTTCAAGCGATTCCGCAAAGACGGATTTACGTTGTATGTATATGGAATCTGCAGCGTGTGTCAGGGGAAAATGACACGTATGAGAAATAAAGAAGAGAAAAAGAAACTAAACGATAATAAATTATGAACACAGGTAAAGTTGACGTCCTGTTGGGTCTCCAATGGGGCGACGAAGGTAAAGGCAAGGTGGTCGATGTACTGACCCCGAAGTATGATGTGATAGCTCGTTTCCAGGGTGGTCCCAATGCAGGTCACACTCTTGAGTTCGAAGGACAGAAATACGTTCTTCGTTCTATTCCATCTGGAATCTTCCAGGGAGGTAAGGTAAACATCATTGGTAATGGTGTTGTTCTTGCACCAGACCTCTTTATGGACGAGGCAAAGGCGCTTGAAACCAGCGGTCATGATCTTCATTCTCGTCTGCACATCTCCAAGAAGGCTCATCTCATCATGCCTACTCACCGAGTGCTCGACGCTGCCTACGAGGCACAGAAGGGTAAGGACAAGGTAGGTACCACAGGAAAGGGTATCGGTCCTACATATACTGACAAGATTTCTCGTAATGGTCTGCGTGTTGGTGATATCCTCGATAACTTTGAGGCAAAGTATGCAAAGGCAAAGGCTCGTCATGAGGCTATCCTGAAGTCATTGAACTTTGAATATGACATCACTGAGGTAGAGAAGAAATGGCTTGAGGGCATTGAGTATCTGCGTCAGTTCCAGATCGTAGATTCTGAGCATGAGATAAACAATATCCTGCGTAGCGGTAAGAGCATCCTTTGTGAGGGCGCTCAGGGTACTATGCTTGATGTGGACTTCGGAAGCTATCCATTCGTCACATCATCGAACACTATCTGTGCAGGTGCTTGTACAGGCCTTGGCATCGGACCTAACAAAATCGGTGAGGTATATGGTATTATGAAGGCTTATTGCACTCGTGTAGGTGCAGGTCCATTCCCCACAGAACTTTTTGACGAGACAGGAAAGAATATTCGTCATCTTGGACATGAGTATGGAGCAGTGACAGGTCGTGAGCGCCGTTGCGGATGGATTGACCTCGTAGCACTGAAATATTCTATTATGGTGAATGGTGTTACTAAGCTCATCATGATGAAAAGTGACGTGCTCGATGGCTTCGACACCATCAAGGCCTGTGTAGCTTATAAGCAGAATGGCGAACAGATAGATTATTTCCCATACAATATCGAAGACGGTATCGAGCCTGTATATGAGGAACTTCCCGGCTGGAAAACAGATATGACGAAGTTCACCTCTGAGGATCAGTTCCCCAAGGAGTTCAAGGATTATATCGCATTCCTCGAGAAACAGCTCGAGACACCTATTTGTATCATTAGTATCGGTCCTGACCGCGACCAGACAATTGTACGTAAATAATGGCAAATAAACCAAGTATACCCAAAGGTACTCGCGACTTCGGCCCTGTAGAGATGGCCAAGCGCAACTATATCTTCAATACCATAAGATCTGTATATGAGCTGTATGGCTTCCAGCAGATAGAGACACCTGCTCAAGAGACCCTTCAAACGCTTATGGGTAAGTATGGTGAGGAAGGTGACAAACTGTTGTTTAAGATTCTAAACAGCGGAGATTATCTCTCAAAGATTGATGATCAGGAACTGGCAGAACGTAATACACTCCGTCTGGCTTCAAAGATATGCGAGAAAGGGCTTCGATATGACCTCACAGTACCGTTTGCACGTTATGTCGTGATGCATCGCGAGGAGTTGCAGCTTCCTTTCAA
>Ga0256407_10005076_pt1 | contig 21440 bp, 19 predicted proteins | sample RumenRJG_04DNA_FD_193489 | JGI IMG/M metagenome (GOLD analysis project Ga0256407, IMG submission 193489) | Bovine rumen microbial communities from Lethbridge, Alberta, Canada - RJG_04 | ecosystem: Host-associated > Mammals > Digestive system > Stomach > Rumen | place: Canada: Alberta... | reverse complement strand
TGAATATCTTGATATTATGTCTTACATCGGTACTGCACGCAAACACCGTATCAATTCTTTTAAGGCTGTTTTGTTTGCTGTTTGCGGCAGACCTTATGCTTTTGGGCTGGGGACTGAATAGTTACAAACATATTTATCCCCTGCCTTATAAAAATCAAGCATCCTACTATGGACGGTAATATTATACCACAATAAGACACTTATGAAAATATATATTTTTTGACTTTTTTACCATAAAAATCGAATTGCCGATATTTTATTTATCATCATTTTTTCTGCCCCTCTTTTTTCCCTCGGAAAAGGCAAAAATTATCGCAGCAACAAACACTATTGCAACACCAAGTATAGGATACATCAGTATGTGCTTATCATCTGAACTGCCTTTAGTTTTTGTATTTATATAATAGACATTATTATTCTCATTCGGTTCATCTTCAACAGTTTCTTCATTTACACCGGAAGTTTTTTCAAAAACGGTTTCACTTGCTTTACTGCTTTTTGAATATGCTCTGCTCGTTCTTGATTTGTCTGCTCCTGCTGAACTTTTACTTACTGTGTTTTGGCTTTCATTACTGCTCTCAGCTTTACTTACGGCTTTATGACTGCTTTCAGATCCTCTGCTGTGTGAAGTGTCAGAACTTTTTGCTTTGGAATTTTCCGGTGATACCACATCAACAGTCAAAAATGGCAGATCATCTGCATAAATGTATTCACTGCTGTTCTTACATGCTTCACAAAAAAACAAATCAAAATCATAGCTCAGATCATCCTGCTTTTTTATCGGCTCAAATGTAAGCTTTATAAGACGGTACTCAGGTCTTTCCGGTGCATTTGTAAAACACAGATGCAAATATTCAAGCTTATCTTCATACATGAATATATCACTGCTCGTTTTATTTTCAAGTCTTGCGGATTTAAGAACAAGAAGTTCCTTGTCATATCTCAGCTTTGCTCTCAATGCACCTATACCGTCACTGCATCTGCATGATATGTACAGACTGAAATTCCTGCCGCTCATAACCTCTTTATCTGTTTCCATAGACAAAAACAATGTATCGGCAGCATTTACCGAAGGACATACTGATATCAGAATGATCAGTGCCGTAAATGATATGAACGCTGATAATATCATCTTCATGATTTCTTACCCTTATATAAATTTTTATCGGTATTACGACAATTTATGTATTAATTATACAAATATTTTATACATTTTGTCAATCATGTAAGAAGATATATATAGTGAAATTTTAAGCACAAACATATCAGAATACCAGCCCATATTTAAGTTTTATTCTTTCAAGCTTGGATATTATAGGTTCTGCTCCTATATATATGAAAAGTGCCGTTGACAATGCATGTACTGTATCTACCGGCAGACCGAATGTATAAACAGTAAGAAGTGTTCCGGTATTTATCGGCGTCCTCGACATTATCAGCGTTGCAGGATTCATTATGCCGCCGTAAAGTATGTATGCCGCTGCAAAGCCGAATATGGCAAGTGATATTTTTGATGGTACAATTATACCACTGCGGAACAATACTCCAGATAAAAAACCTATAAGTCCCATAGAAAGCATCTGCCACGGTGTCCATATTCCCTGACCGAACATGATATTTGAAACAAGCATGGATACCGAGCCTATCATAAATCCCGATTCTCCGCCGAGTGCGGCGGCACATATTATCACCAGTGCTGTCAGCGGCTTGAATTCCGGCAGCATATAGAATATCGCACGTCCTGACACGCACAATGCACACAATACAGCCATAAGTACTAATTCTCTTGCCTGTATCTCTCTGCTTTCAAACATTACAAAAAACGGTATTATGCTTTCAAACAATACAAGAAGTGATATGAAAAGGTATTTTGAGTCATCAAGGAAATATGCACCTAATACAACAGTAATCAGAACTGCAAATACCGATGAAACAAGTACTATCACAGTTCTTTTGGATAAGCGTTTGCCTGACTCTATATCTATACGCTTTCCTTTTCTCTTAAAGCAAAGCATGAATGCTATACCCGATATAAACATCAGCAGATACGATATGAATACATGAGTTGAAAGAAACGGTATTTTTATTACATTTGCCGTATGCAGAAGTGTCAATATAAATACCGTCAGCATTGATATTCCGCAAAATAATTTCGGTCTGCTTTTCACTTCCTGTCTTTCATTATCCGTTTTTTTAATCTCAGGTCTTTTATGTATCTTCTTTGGTAATTTGTTTCTGAAATCATTGTCATTATGTTCTGACAAAAATCCTCTCAAAATATCATTTGCCGTAACACAATTATCTGCAATTCCCCTTGACATACGACAAACCGAGGTGGTATATATACCGTTTCCGCAAAAAAACCTTTTTGGCTCGTCACAGCTCACTATCCTGCCATTGAACATCATAGCACATCTGTCTGAATAATCTGCACAGAATTCTATGTCATGGCTCACAGCAACTACCGCTTTTCCGCTTTCCGTCAGCTTATGTATTATACCGGCAAGCTTGTATTTATATGCATCATCAAGCTGCTTTGAAGGCTCATCAAGCAAAAGTATTTCCGGCTCTGTAAGTAGTACCTTTGCAAGTGCTGCCTTTTGCTGCTCACCTCCCGAAAGATCATACGGATGTCTGTCCAACAAATTTTCTATCTCACAAATTGATACAACTTCATTTACACGTCTTTCCTGCTCGCTTGTTTCAATATTTGTTCCGTCAAATATTTCTCTCAGATCATCTGCTACGGTACTTTTCAGAAACAAAGCCTGAGGATCCTGCGGAAGTACGGATATTTTTGCTTTATGCGGATCTTTTCCCTTATAAATTTTGCCGTTCAGCATGACCTTTCCCATATACTGTTTATTTATACCCGACATAACCGAAATCATTGTTGTCTTTCCCGTACCGTTGCCGCCAAGAACAGTCAGGAACTCTCCCTTATATATTTTCAGGTCAAGCCCTTTCAGGACATCTTCCTGTTCCCTGCTGTATCTGAACCATACATTTTTAAGCTCCATACACGGCTTTTCTGTATATACCTTTTTTTCAGGCAATTCCGGCGGAATAAACTCATTTTCACTTATATAGGTTTCAAGCCATTTTCTGCCGTCTGCCGCCGAAAGCGGACATTTATCTCCGTTTTTATCAAGATATGCATAAATTCGTGTCGGTGAAGGGAGTGAAAGGAATGACGGATCTTTCATTTCAAAAAGCTTTTTTGCCGCCTTTTCCGGTGCTGTATCAGCTATTATTCTGCCGTATGACATAACTATAAGTCTTGTGCTTATGCCTATTACACCTTCAAGCTCATGTTCACTTATTATTACAGTAGTGCCAAGCTCTGTATTTATCTTCTTTAAAAGCGATATGAACTTTTCAGAAGATATCGGATCAAGCTGTGCGACAGGTTCATCAAGTATCAGCACTGACGGCTGCATTATAACTGCCGATGCTAAATTAAGTATCTGCTTCTGCCCTCCAGAAAGCTCGTCAACCGACTTCTCAAACCAGCTCTCTATACCGAAAAATGCTGCCGTTTCCGCTGTCCTGCGCTGTATTTCGGACGTATCAAGTCCAAAATTTTCAAGCCCGAATGAAAGCTCGTGCCATACCTTATCGGTTATTGACTGATTATCCGGCGACTGCATTACAAAACCTATCTTTTCTGTCTGACTTCGCCTGTCGAGTTCATCTATCCGCTTTCCCTCAAAAAATATACTGCCCTCTCTTTTTCCGTGAGGACTTATCGCCGGTTTAAGCTGTCTTAAAAGCGTACTTTTTCCGCTGCCCGATAATCCGCATACCGTGACAAATTCTCCTGCACCGACAGAAAATGATACATCTTTCAGTGCAGGCTGTACAGCCTTAGGATAACTGAAACTTAAATTTTCGACCTTAAAACATTCCATTTTCTGTCCTCCTTTATATCCGACATAAGCGGCATTATGCAAAGCATTAAAAATATCGCATATACTGCAATATCAGCAAAACCGCTCTCTACTTCCGAAATACACGGGTAATAAAAAAAGTCAAGTCTTTCCGTCAAAAGTGAAACAAGCACCGCTGTCCCGAAAGCTGCCGTAAATACAAGCATTACCGCATCACGCAAACAAAACCTGAAAAGCGAAAATGAAGTTCTGTGAGGAAGTCCGTAGCCCCTGCTTTTGAGCGAGTCGGCTGTATCAACAGAGTTTTCAAGCGACCACTGCACCAGCATCGACACCATCCTTACACCGTTTTTTATTCGTGTAAAAAATGAACCTTGTGTTATATCACGGCCTATACATTTCTGTCCGGCTCTTATACGTCTGAACTGTGAGGAAAGCTTTGGTATAAAACGGAGTATCATTGAAATCATAAGCCCGAGTCTGGGCGTTATTCTGCCGAAAAGATATATAACCCTGTCCGATGACATTATGTGCTGCAAACATATACACCATAGCATAACAGATGAAAACATTGCTCCCGATACACAGCCGAATATCAGGGATTCAAGCGTAAGGGGATTTCCGTCCGGAAGATACATGAGTATCGTTACACCTGCATGATTGAACAGCGGATTCAATATCCCCACCATAACAGACATAGGCAGAACGAATTTCACAAATATCATTATGCTCTTTCTGCGTCCGAGATATACCGCATAACAAAATGCTGACACTAACGATATGACAAGCATTATCGGGTGCATTATGAACATTGTAAAAAGCATGACAATGAAAAAATACACTGCCTGCACTATCGGATGATAAGACGAAAAGCTGCTTTTCATTATTGATTCTCCCTCAGTGAAGCCTCTATATCATGCCCTAAATCGCATGTATATGCCCACTCAACAATATCTCCGTCATTCAGTTTGCATTCCGAACAGCCGACTGACTGTATTTTTCCGTTTACAAGATATATCCAGCCCGAACCGCTGCCGCAGTCAAATTCATAAAGATTATATATTCCCTCGACATAGGCTGTATTATATACGGGTGTAAGCGTAAATTCAAACGGTATTTTTCTTTCCGTACATATACGCTTTGTTGCATCAAACACACTCTCACCGTCAGTGATATTTATTTCCGTTCCGGAAAGTATTATTCCGTCATCACTCACAAGTGCACGTTTGTTCTTTTTAAGATTCTCCTTATTGTCAACAAGCGTATGGCATGTTATCAGCATTGTACAGTTCGGCTGACTTTCTTCGCTTATCTGAACAGAGCTTTCATTTTCCGACTGAAAAGATGATTCTTGTTCAGATATTTCATGTACTTTCGATATTTCCTTTACTTCGGATACTTCATGCACTTCCGATATTTCCGGAACTGTCGATACCTCTTTAACTTGCGATATCTCACTTGTTTCTGACACTTCACTTACTTCCGATACTTTCTGCACATGACTTGTTTTCGTGACTTCTTCCGATACCTCCGGAGAAATTTCCTCAACAAAAGAACTTTCAGTAAAAGACATTCTGCTTTCCTGAGAAGTACTTTCCTCAACACTTTCCGTTATAATACGGCTTGAAGTATTACTCTCGTTTTCTGTACTTTCACTACGGGAATAAACCGAGTTCTCACTTATTATATCGTTTTTCTGCACAGGATTTCCCGACATGAAAAAAGCTGCTGTAAGTGATACCACTGCAACAGCCGCTGTTATTATGTATCTTTTTTTAGGCATTTTTTCACTTCCTTTATACAGATATAAGGCAATACCGTTATTGGTATTGCCTTATTCTAAAATACTTTCTCAAAAATGGAACTTTTAATTATTGCGTGATCTTTTGACTGAAAATACAACTGCCGCCGAGGATATCAGCAGAATAAAAATAACTGCTGCCAAAGAATTATTATCTCCTGTCTTTACATTATCGGTATTGGGCGAAATACTCTTTTCTGATACATCTTTACTGCTTTCCGATACCTCTTTGCTGCTTTCACTTACATCAGATACATCGGAAGATTCTTCATGGAATGGTTCAACGATAATATCGTCCATACAGAAAATTGATCTGTCAGCTTCCTTATAATCATAAAGTGCAGCAAGTGCTGTATATGCCTGAACGGTTGACATTGAATTTGCCTCTCCGCCTGCATAGTGTGAAAACATAAGATCATCACCGGTACAGTATTTCATAAGTGCTGAAAATACATCGTTTCCGTTCTTTATAAAACGTGTATCACTGAATATATCAATATCAAGAGAACAAAGCGCTATCATGACCTGTGCGCAGCTCTCACAGTCTGCACTTCCGTATGATACAAACATACCGTCATCATTCTGATTCTCCGAAAGAAACACCAGTGCTCTGTCAACAGCCGCCCTTACGTTTTTATCACTATTATAATAAGGTGCAAGTGCCTGTAATGCCATAGCTGTCATGTCTGCATCCGAACCGTCTTCAACGCCTGTCCATGTATCTATAGTCCAGCCGCCGTCATCTTCCTGTGCATCAAGTATGCTCTTTATAAGCTTATCCTCTGTTGTCTGTTCACAGCCTTCTTCACATTCGGGTATTTTGTAATCTTTGGTATTTATTGCGATAAGTGCATAAATATCTCCGTTTATTCCCTGCTGCTCAACATATTCAAAATCTGCAAGCGGCTTTAAAAGATTATATCCGTCAAAATCTGATGCGTCTATGCCTATTGATGACAAAGCAATTATAACACCGGAATTTACAGTCGAACGTGTAGAACTGAGTTTTTCACTTCCCGTCTGTTTTATCAGATCAATAACGCTGTCAATATAATCTACCTTTTTCATAATATCGTGCTCACGGAAACCGTAAAGCGATATTACGTCCCATTCTCTGCCGACACAAAAATCTTTTGCCATTTTGTCAATAAAGTTGCTTCTGAAATCTTCAAGCAGATACTTCCTTGAAGTTTCCTTTATGTCAGACATCTTCTTTTCGGCAGCAACAAGTACATCATAGTTGGTTACAAGCGCCTTTTGCTCGTCACTCAGTCCTTCATAAAATGCTCTTGCTTTAAATACTGCTTCACTGCTTGACTCTGTAACCTCACCTATTGCATTTATCAGGCTTTCAGCCTCCTGAACATCTGTATCAACAGCGCTTTCCTTATTTACGGAAATACGGTAGATACTTTCCTGTGCATTATTATAATTTGCCTGCATCCATGTTTCATTAGCTGTACCTATTATTATAACATCGCCGTCAGATACTTCCAATTCTTCACTGAATTTAATATCCGTACCTGCTTCTGCTGGAGTATAGTTATTTTTATAAACCTTTGCTCTGTAGGCTTTATTCGTAATATGAGGACGTACGGTTACACTATCGGTATCCGAAGGAAGCTCAAGTATATAATCAAACTTATCACCTGCAAATTCGGTTGTGAGCTTTCCGGCGCTTATCTCTACTCCCGAAAGTGAAGTATCATTCCCAGACCAGTCATATCCGATATCTGCGCCCCATGAACAGCTGTAAACAAGCTTTATTTCATCGCCGTTTTCAAGCTTTCCAGAAGATACAGTATATGCTGATATGCCTTCATCGGTTATCCAGTCATCAAGCGTCAGCATCCAACCGCCCATTGAACCGCCGTCCTCTGCGGAAAGACCGTTTATTTCTGTGATATATCCCTGTTCTGTTCCTGTCTGGCTGAAACCGTGTTTTCCGAGAACATCAAGCAAAAGTGATGCCGCTGTTGAGTCTGTATCAGCCGATACCCATTCATCAAGAAGTGTACCTGTCCAGTCTGCACCGTCATCCGCTGAAAGTGTGTTGTTCTCGATAACTATTCTTATCTTCTGTTCTTCCTTCTCTGCGTATGCCGTTACGGCAGACATTGACGCAAGTATTCCTGCCGCTGTCACGACAGATAAAATTTTGGTGAGCCTTTTCATTTTTCTTCCTCCTGTTTAATCTCTGAAAAAGCATCTTTTTTCACGGACAGCTTTTTAAGCTCCTTTTTCCTCCGCATTCTCTTTATACGGTTCTTTTCGGCTGAGGATATTTTCTGCGCTTCCTTTAAGCCGGCTTTTTCAAGTGCTCTCGGAAACGGGCCGAGCTTCTGTTTTATAAAGCATACTTCGCTGCCGCTGAAATCACTTCTTTTCGGCAGTCTGCCGAGCTGTTCCGCTTTATCCCTCAGAAGACTTAACGCATAAAGCATCTTTTCGTCCTTATCCATAAACTATCCGCCCCATAAAAAATGCTTTCTCTGCATAAACAAAGAAAGCACAACTGATACTCACAAGCAAATCAAATAAGCCCTGACGGAAGGCGCACTTCTACACGGATAAACTCGTAAGATCGGCTGCACTTCTTCTTCGTCCAAGCTTGCATTACCAATGTTATACGGAAGTATTCTGACTTACGGATATACCGCTCACAGTAATGACGGTTGTTCAGGATCTGCACCTGATTCCCAATTACCTACCGGTCTTTAAAAATCTTTCAAAGACTTTCGCACCGCATAACACGATATTCAATTTACGATATACAATAATATCAGATTATTCTCCGTCTGTCAAGTCAGCTTACAACATTTACAGGCGTACCTCTGAGAAAATTCTCTATATTATCCGCAACTATATTCATAAGCCTTTTGCGTGTTTCAACAGGGGCCCATGCAATATGCGGCGTTATTATGCAGTTTTTTGCCTGCATAAGTATGCAATCCTCCTCCATAGGCTCTACTCTCAAAGTGTCTATACACGCTCCGCCTAAATGTCCGCTGTCGAGTGCGTCAAGAAGATCTTTTTCAACCATTACTCCGCCCCTTGCAGTATTGACGAATAATGAACCCTGTTTCATAAGTCTGAACGTCTTACTGTTGAACATGTCCTGCGAATCATCATTAAGCGGACAGTGTACAGAAACAATATCGCTGGTTTTCAGCACCTCTTCAAAACCTGTCTGTACTACTCCCTCTATATTTTTTTCATGTCTGTTATATGCAAGGACTTTCATCTGAAACGCAAGCGCTATTTTTGCGACTGCCTGTCCTATCGCTCCGAGTCCGATTATACCCAGCGTCTTGCCTGCAAGCTCATTAAGCGGATATACAAAGGGTGAAAATGTCGGACTGCGTTTCCACTTTCCCTCCTGAACATATTCGTTATATCTTGCAACTTTATTATAGTGTTCAAGTATAAGCGCAAATGTATGCTGTGCTACAGCATTGGTTGAATATGAGCCTGCATTGCATACCGTTATCCCGTTTTTGCGGCAGTAATCTATATCTATGTTATTATACCCTGTCGCAAAAAGCCCTATATATTTAAGCTTTTTTGCATACCTCAGTGTATATTCGTTCATCAGCGTCTTATTGCATACCACTATATTTGCATCCGATACTGCATCGGCTATCTCCTCATATGCCAAAAGTCCGTTGATATCAACTTCTCCGAATTTTTTCAGTATATCTGCGTTTACAAGACCGTCAATGACTGTCTGTGCGTCTGTCAGCACTATTTTCATACTATCGACCTCTCAATTTACTTTTTTATAATAATTATAGAGTATCGGCAGTAAAATTACAATCATTTACGGACAAAAAATTATCATCCGAGTGATGCTTCCATATCGCTTTTCAGACGGCTTATTATTTTCTTTTCCAGCCGTGAAATATACGATTGTGATATTCCGAGCATATCGGCTACCTGTTTTTGTGTATGTGCTTTTTTGCCGTTAAGTCCGAATCTAAGTTCCATTATTGAAAGCTCTCTTTTATTCAGTTTCATTACCGCTTTCATAAGCTGTATCTGCTCCGACTCCTGTTCTATCCTCTGATTTACAATGTCTGCATCACTGCCGAGTATATCTGATATCAGGAGCTCGTTTCCGTCCCAGTCAACATTCAGCGGCTCATCTATGGATATTTCATTTTTCTGTTGGGCGGTTTTCCTTAAATACATCAGTATCTCATTTTCGATACATCTTGATGCGTATGTCGCAAGCTTTATATTCCTTGACGGACAAAATGTATTCACCGCTTTTATAAGTCCTATCGTTCCTATGGATATGAGATCCTCGACATTTGCCGAAGGGGATTCAAATTTTTTTGCTATATATACAACAAGTCTGAGGTTATGCGTTATAAGCAGTTCCCTCGCCTTTTCATCACCGTTTTCAATAAGCTGCATAACCTTTGCTTCCTCCGCACCCTTGAGCGGCGGCGGAAGTGTTTCCGGACCGTTTATGTAATTTATGCTGTCCGTACCTACAAGTGTCGTTTTAAGATGTACAAGTCCTGACAATACCTTTCCGGAAATATGATATGATCCTCTCAAAGTGTCAACTCCCTTTCATTATAAGCTCCGAAGGGACTATTATCTCACAGTCCTCCGAAAAAACCTTTTTATCGCACAATGCAAGATAAGCGTTAACTTTTATTTCCGTATTTTCTGATCTTATCGTTATTTTTGACGGTCTGAAAGCAGGCAAAACTCCGTTCCCTCCTACAGAATTAAACGGTACTAATCTTATATTCCTGTCAGCCTGCATACTGCCGCTTCCGTCCATGTATTTTTTAACGTCTGTCAGTTCTTCAAAGACATCTTCTCGTCCCACTATCACACATTCACCTGAAAATGGCTCGTGAAGTGTACTTCCGCTGTCTATCATTCCTTTTACATTGATTTTCCTTCCGTTATGCTCGATACTTGCGCTACATCTGCTGTTCCTTACCGGCCCTGTATTCAATATACCGTAAAATATCCTGAGCAGAACATAACACATAAGTGTTGTAAGTATCAGTATTATCGGTGATATCCCGATATATACACTGCCATTTCTTATGAGCGTATTATCCGGAGAGAACAAAGCACACACCGCTGTCATCGCTCCGCAAAAACAAAAGCTTATACAGAACAGCAGCAGCGATGCTTTCAGCACTGTTTTTATCCTCACAGGCATGAATGCCGCCGCAGCCATTATAAACGCTTCGGCTATGCTCATAAGTGCCGACAAAATAAAGCTCACAGGCGGAAGAAGAAGTGTCAGGGAAAATATTCCTCCGAGTGCGGCAGACAAAAGCAGTCTTATCCTTCGTGCTTTCAGTGACATTACATGCCTTACGGATACAAGCATTATATAGTCAATTATAAAATTCACACAGAAAAGCACGTCTATATATACCGTCTGCCTCATCTTCATCCTCCGCCTTGTTATTATGCCACACTCAATCTGAAAACTTTGTCGGTAATAAGCGATACAAATGAAAAATACGACAGCATAAGCTCACGTCTGCCCTGCTGCCGTATCCTTGCTTTTTACATAACAGAATATCGTATTTTGTTATGTAGCCTGTCTTTTCATTTCCTCTGTTCCCAGTCCGAAGCTTATCGACAGTGCTTCGTCTACCTTGTACATATCATAACTGTTGAGAGTCCCCATTTTTTCCTTTAATCTCCTCTTATCCAGTGTCCTTATCTGTTCAAGAAGTACCACTGAATCCTTTGAAAGACCACTGTTATCAGCATACAAACGTATGTGCGTCGGCAGCTTCGCCTTTGAATCACGGCTCGTTATGGCGGCTGCTATAACTGTAGGACTGAAACGGTTGCCTACATCGTTCTGGATTATCAGCACAGGTCTTATGCCTCCCTGCTCTGATCCTACCACAGGACTGAGATCGGCATAGTAAATATCTCCCCTTCTGATGTTCATACCTTTTCACGCTCCGAATTTTTATTTGCGGTCACTCCGCTGTGTAATGTATCAATACTAATATTTTGTCCTTAAACAAAAGAAATAATCATTGCCTGTATTGATAAACACACTATATTTTATTCCCGTGAGCCAAATTTGTGAGCGTATAACAGTACGGTTTTTTCTTCCCTTTTTCCTTCATTATTTTTGTCATTGCTTTTTGTTATGTATCCGTAAGATTTTAAAGATATGTATCAATCAAGCAATGATATATTAAAATATATGTTCGTGCCTCTCAGAACATGACTATTTTATCAGATTTTTTTCGTATTTCTTCAAACCAGTCCTCAGGCGGCTTGTCTGCCGTAAGATTTTCATGTGTTATCGGATGTGTAAAAAAAAGCTTGGAACAGTGTAAGCACTGTCTTTGAAAATATTCAAGCGAACCGCCATACATATCATCCCCTGCAAGCGGATGTCCTATACTCGAAAGATGTGTGCGTATCTGGTGCGTTCTGCCCGTTTCAAGAGTAAGCTCCAAAAGCGTGTGTCCGTACATGTATTTCACTGCTTTATAATGGGTGACTGCACGAACTCCGCCCTCTCCCGTTTCACGCTGTATAGTATGCCCTTCCTTTAATCTTATCGGCGCATCTATTGTGCCGCTGCCCGAAATCTCTCCCTCACAAAGCGCAGTATAAAGCTTTTCGGTATGCTTTGCAAGATAAGTATGGGCATATCCTGTTTTGGCTATAAGCACAAGTCCCGATGTATCTCTGTCAAGCCTGTTTACAGCCCTGAATGCATAATTTTCGCCTTTACTGCGGCTGTAATATATAACTGCATTTGCAAGTGTATCAAGCTGGTGGTCATGTACAGGATGTACCGGCATATAAGGCGGTTTATTTATTACAATAAGCTCGCTGTCCTCATACACAATATCAAGCGGCATCTCTACAGGCAGTATATTTATATCATCCTGCGGAAATGAAAGTTCAACAATATCTCCGCTGTGAAGTATGTCTATGCTCCTTATATGCTCGCCGTTCCTTGTTATACCGTTTTCCGTCCTTTTCAGCCTTGAAAGCAGACGTGCGGAAACATTACAGTGCTTTCTCAAAAAGCTCTGCACATTTATACCTTCAAAATTTTCACCGACTATAAATTCCGGCATATACTCACCCTTTACAGTTTCAGAATATCTTCGAGAGCTTTTATCCTATAGTCGCAAAGCTCATTCGGCATACTTATTTTACCATGCGGATCATAAAGACAGGTATCAATTCCTGCATTCCTTCCGCCCTTCATATCTGATGTCAATGAATCGCCTACAACAAGTATCCTGCTCTTATCCTTTTCGTTTATCCTTTCAAGAACTATATCAAAAAATTCTTTCTGCGGCTTTTGTACTCCAAGTTCATCGGATATGAAATGCCCCTTTATAAACCTGTATATATCGGATATATCGAAACGGCTGTACTGCACCTTTTTCAGTCCGTTGGTTATTATGTATATCTCATAATTTGTGCAAAGTGTTTCAAGTGCCTGTTCCGCTCCGTCTATAAATATTGCCTCATGCGACAGCATCTCCACGTATTTATCCGCTAAAAGTTCGGAATTTTCAAAGCCTTCAAAGCATTTTTCAATCAGCTCTGAAAAACGTCTTACTCTCAAATCGGAACGTGTTATCTTATTCATTTCAAATTTTTTCCACAGCGCAGTATTTATTTCACTGAAATTTTCGTGTATCTTATCATTAAATTCAAGTCCTGAGCTTTCAAGCGTATTCTTCAGCGCATTATATTCGCATTTCGGAAAATCAAATATAGTATCGTCTGCATCTATCAGCAAAGTTGTATATTTCATTTCTGTTATCCCCCTTTTTGTTTCCTAAAAATTATAACTCATATCAGAAATATTTTCAACCGCAAAGATTTATGTAACGGATATAACAGTTTACGACAAACAAATCAGTCATAACATTGTATAATATTACCAATAGTTTCGTGAAAAAAATAATTATATCGGGGTGGTTTTTTTGAAGGTCAGCGAGCTTGCCGAAAAATACTCCTGCCGCAGCATCAGTCTGAGCAGCAGCAACTCTAAATTTATCATGCAGCTTGTATATCTCGGAATAGGCTTTCTGCTATCCGGCGGTACGATTTTCGATTCCTATTCCCCTTTCGGTATATCCCTTACGGCTGCCGTACCGTTTTCCGGTATATTCTCATCATTTATCGGATCAGTCGCAGGATATATCGTCTTTTCCGCCGGCAAAAGCAATTTCCGCTATATTGCCGCAATGATCGCAGTTATCGCTATAAGATGGACTCTTAATGACATTAAAAAACTTAACAGACACTCATTATATTCGGCTGTTGTCTGCACTCTGCCGACAGCGGCAACAGGCTTTGCCGTAATGAGCGTTGTCGGTTTTAACATGCGTGATATGATAATTTATATCATAGAAGCCGTTATCGGAGGTGCGGCGGCTTTCTTTTTCTCACGCACATTCATTATCCTTAACGGTACAAAAACTATAGGTATGCTGCTGCCGCAGGAAACAGCATGTCTTATACTGAGCGGATGCACAGGCATACTCTCCCTTTCAGGAATTACTTTCGGAACTGTATCATTAGGTCATATAATAGCCGCTGTCTGCATTCTTTTTGCCGCAAAATTCGGAGGTGTTTTCGGCGGCTCTGTTGCCGGCATTTCTTCGGGTATCGTACTTAGTCTTGCATCGGAGGAATATTACTTTATAGGTGCTGCTTTTGCTTTCGGCGGTCTTATGTCGGGGTTGTTTGCTCCCGCAGGAAGAATTGCAGCAGGTGTGGCTCTCGTACTCGGCAGCAGCGTAGTTTCTTTACAGTCGGGAAATGCAGCCTCTGTAATAAATATGATATATGAAACCTTTGCCGCCGGAACAATTTTTGCAATAATCCCTAAAAGTACAGGAAACTTCATTTCAGCATTATTCCACACTTCAAAAAAAGACGAACATTGCGAAGGTCTCAGACGTTCAGTTATAATGCGTCTTGACTTCGCATCAAAGGCTCTTTCCGATGTATCAGCAAATGTCGAGGAGGTTGCACAGAAGCTTTCCGATGTCGTTACCCCTACACTTGAAAATGTCTATCAGAAAGCCGTTGACGCAACATGCAAAAGATGCGGTATGAGAGTTTTTTGCTGGGAACACCGTGAGGGTGTTTCTTTGGAAGCATTTCAACATGTCAATGAAAAACTCAAGCGTGAGGGCTGCATAACCGCTGACGATTTCCGCAGCGATTTCAAACAGAAATGCTGTAGGAGTGTTGAAATGGCAGCAGCTGTAAACAAGTGCTACAAAAGCTATCTTGCATCGGAAGCAGCTTCAAAACGTGTTGACGAGATACGTTCTGTCGTTGCCGGTCAGTTCTGTGGTCTTGGTGATATACTTGGAGAAATGGCTGACGAATACGAAAACTATGAATACTTCGACAATGAGCTGTCCGAAAGAATATTCATAAAATTCAAGGAGCTTGGCATGACTCCCATTGACATAAGCTGCCGTGTTGACCATATAGGAAGAATGAATATTGAAGCTGAAATCTATGACGAGGACAGAAAAAAACTTAAACGTGCCCTTATGATACACGAAATATCAAAACTCTGCGGAAGGCGTTTCGATATACCGGGCATAACCGCCGCTTTCGGCAGGTGCAGGATAGTATTATGTGAAAAGCCTGTGCTTGATGTTGAAATAGCGTCAAGTCAGCACGTTTGCAGTAACGGAAAACTCTGCGGTGATAACTTTCGTTATTTCAGTGATGGTATGGGAAGAATGATAACCGTACTTAGTGACGGTATGGGTACAGGCGGAAGGGCGGCTGTTGACAGCGGTATGGCTGTAAGCATTATGTCAAAGCTTATCAAAGCAGGTCTTGGATTTGACTGCTCTCTTAAAGTCGTCAATTCGGCTCTTATGGTAAAATCCGAGGATGAATCACTTGCTACACTGGATGTCGTATCTGTTGATATGTACACCGGCATTACAGATTTTATGAAAGCCGGTGCTGCTCTTTCATTTATAAGAAAAGACGGTGAAATGTACCGTGCGGAATCTCCCTCACTCCCTGCCGGCATACTTACTGATGTTGAATTTGCATATACCGAAGATGAGCTTTCCGAAAATGATATAGTAGTTATGGTATCTGACGGCGCTGTGAGCAGCGGTGAGGACTGGATAGAACGTATAATTATGCGTTGGGACGAAAAAAGTATGCAGGAGCTTGCAGATCTCATCAATGACGAGTCAGTAGCAAGAAGAACTGACGGCCATGATGATGATATAACCGTTATTGCAATGAGGATAAAAAAGCGCTGATATCACAAAAGGAGCAATTATGAAAACATCTCACAGCTCAAAAAACAGTTTCCGCTTTATCATTACTGTCATTATCATAACATTTCTGCTTGCGGCGGCAGCGTTTTTAATCGGTTACCTTACAGCTAAAAGATACAATATCATGTTATCGGATGCCTATAACAAAACCGCAAGCAATCTTTCAAGCAAAATAGACAGTATCCAATATCAGATTTTAGACGAAATATCTAATAATGTATAAAAATGAATAAAATTGATTGACTTGAATACTTCAATAATGTATAATTATACCGTAATGTTAAATTATGGCAACAGGAGGTGTTAATTGATGAAATACGTTTGTGAGGTATGCGGTTATGTTTATGATCCGACAGACGGTGATCCCGATAACGGTATCGCTGCAGGAACTCCTTTTGAAGATATTCCTGACGACTGGACATGTCCTCTCTGCGGTGTAGGAAAAGAAAACTTCGCTCCCGAAGGCTGAACAAAAAGTTAAAACGTTGTTTCATGGGGGAAACATCCGGTTTCCCCCTTTATTTTTAAGAGGTTTTATATGAATGATGTCACTAAGCTCTGGAACGGCAGAAGATACTTTTCCCTCGATTCATATCTTAAATCTGCTTTCGGTGAAAAACTCTATAAGCTTTCACTTAACGGCGGTATGAGCTGTCCTAACCGTGACGGGAAAATATCCTTCGGCGGCTGTATCTTTTGCAGCAGCGGCGGTTCCGGCGATTTTGCATATGACTGCTCAACAAATACCGACAAGCAGATAAATGCCGCAAAAGAACTTGTTAAAAATAAATTTGACGGAACAAGATATATCGCATATTTTCAGGCATATACAAACACATACGCACCTGTAACATATCTCGAAAAGCTTTTCCGTCCTGTTATAATACGTGATGATATAGCTGTTCTCTCTGTCGCTACAAGACCTGACTGTCTTGAAGATGACAAGATTGAACTTCTTGCAGAACTTGCCGCAATAAAACCTGTATGGGTAGAACTTGGCTTGCAGACTATCCACAAAAAAACAGCAGAACTGATAAACCGTGGATATGATACAGTATGCTATGACAATGCTGTAAAAAAGCTTAAAGCCGCAGGCATAAATGTAATAACACATATGATAGTCGGGCTTCCTTACGAAAGCTGTGAGGATATGATTAAAACAGCAGAACACATCGGTATGACCGGCTCGGACGGTATAAAAATACAGCTGCTCCACGTTTTAGAAAATACAAAGCTTGCCGAAATGTACCGCAGAGGTGATTTTGATGTACTGAGTGAAGATGAGTACATACACCTCGTTGCTGACATCATTTCAGTACTGCCCGAAAATATAGTAATACACAGACTTACAGGTGACGGAAACAAAAAAGAACTTATCGCTCCAAAATGGAGCGGCGACAAGCGCCGTGTACTCAATCTTATAAACCATGAGCTTAAAGTGAGAAATATAATACAAGGCTGCTCTGCAAAAGGCAAATGATACAAAATTAACAAAATATCCACAAATTTATTATTTACATTTTTTTGGTTATGTGCTATAATGATAATATATTTAAAACATATTTGTACATTTTATAAACGGAGATGATATAATTGCCAACTAATGAAGATTTTTCAAAAATAACCCCTGAACTCATAGAGCTTAGTAAACTGTGTGAACAAAATGGAAAAATTGACAAGGAACTTTACTCAAAATATGACGTTAAACGTGGACTTCGTGATATAAACGGTAAAGGTGTTCTTGCAGGTCTTACAGAAATATCCGAAATATGCTCAACTGTTACAGTTAACGGCGAAACTCGTCCTTGTGACGGTAAGCTTTATTACAGAGGTGTAGATGTTGAGGATATCGTAAAGGGTTTCATACATGATGACCGTTTCGGATTTGAAGAAGTTGTATATCTTCTTATGTTCGGCAAACTTCCGAATAACGAACAATTTGAACAGATAAAAAGACTTCTCGCTTATTACCGTAATCTGCCCCACTATTTTACAAGAGATGTAATACTTAAAGCTCCCAGCGGTGATATGATGAACGCTCTCGCAAGAAGTGTACTTACTCTCTATTCATACGACAATAAGGCAGATGATACATCTCTTCCGAATGTTCTCAGACAGTGCTTACAGCTTATCGCTACCTTCCCCGTTATTTCTGTTTACAGCTATCAGGCTTACAATCATTACCGCAGAAATCAAAGTCTTATAATACATTCTCCTCAGCCTGAGCTTTCAACTGCCGAAAATATACTCTATATGCTCCGCCACGATTCAAAATATACAAAGCTCGAAGCAAAACTCCTTGATATGTCTCTCGTTCTCCACGCCGAACATGGCGGCGGCAACAACTCAACATTTACTACACATGTTGTCACCTCATCAGGAACAGATACTTATTCTGCTATCGCTGCCGCTCTCGGTTCTCTTAAAGGTCCAAAACACGGCGGCGCTAACATAAAAGTTGTAAAAATGTTTGAGGATATGGAAAAGAACATATCAGATTACAGTGATGAGGACGAAATACGTGCTTACCTTGCAAAGCTCCTTCACGGTGAAGCTTTTGACAAATCAGGTCTTATATACGGCATGGGACACGCTGTATATTCAATATCCGATCCCAGAGCAAGAGTTTTCAAGGGCTTTGTTGAAAAGCTTTCCGAAGAAAAGGGTAAAATGGATGAATTCAGGCTTTATTCAATGGTCGAAAAGCTTGCTCCCGAAGTTATCGCAAAGGAACGCAGAATATACAAGGGCGTAAGTGCAAATGTCGATTTCTACAGCGGATTTGTTTACAGTATGCTCGATCTGCCGGCTAAACTGTTTACTCCTATTTTCGCTATCGCAAGAATCGCCGGCTGGTCTGCTCACAGAATGGAAGAACTTGTAAATCCGAGTAAAATAATCCGCCCCGCATATAAAAATGTACATGACAGGATAGAATACAAGGATATCGCACACAGGGATTGATATTTAAAACGGGTGTTCGCAATTAACCGGACACCCGTTTTGTATTTCAAACATATTATATTTATAAACTTATTATTTATAGTTTTTCTATAAAAGAAAAATAATCCGACGAAAATATGGTAGAATTATTGCTTGGATGCTTACGCTATTGCAATATCTATAAAGATTATAAAGGATCCGGCAGCTTGCCGGCAGGAGATGATGAATAAATATGGTATATAATAATATTCTTGAAGCAATGGGCCATACACCTATGATAAAGCTCAACAGACTGAACAAACCGGGTAATGCCGATATTTTCGTTAAATTTGAAGGGCTTAACGTCGGCGGCTCTATCAAAACACGCACCGCTTACAATATGATAATAAATGCGGAAAAAGAAGGCAAGATAAACAAGGATACGATAATCGTTGAACCTACAAGCGGAAATCAGGGTATCGGTCTTGCACTCGTGGGCGCTGTAAGAGGTTATAAAACCATAATAATAATGCCCGATTCCGTAAGCGAGGAACGCAGAAAACTTGTCAGACATTACGGCGCTGAAGTTATCCTTATCCATGATGACGGAGATATCGGAAAGTGCATAAGAAAATGTCTGGAAACTGCTTCCGATATGGCTGCAAAAGATCCGAATGTATTCGTGCCGCAGCAGTTTGAAAATGAAAACAACACCAATGCTCACAAATATTTCACCGCTCTTGAAATACTTGAACAGACAGCCTGCAAAATAGACGGTTTCTGCTCAGGTATCGGAACAGGCGGTACTATAACCGGCATTGGCGAAACACTCAAAAAACAGTACCCTGATATAGAAATATGGGCTGTTGAGCCTGAACACGCCGCTATACTTGCCGGCGGAACTGTCGGAACTCATCTGCAAATGGGTATCGGTGACGGTATTATCCCCTCTATCCTCAACACACAAATATATGACCATATCCACATCGTTACAGATGAAGATGCAATAAATACAGCAAAACAGCTTGCATCACTTGAAGGTATCATGTGCGGTATCTCGGCAGGAACAAATGTTGCAGCAGCTCTCAAACTTGCCGAAAAACTCGGTCCGGGAAAAACTGTCGTTACAATACTTCCCGATACCGCCGAAAGATATTTCTCCACTCCCCTTTTTGAAGAATAATAAAATTACAGGCACATCCGCTGACATAACATATCAGCAGATGTGCCTGTTTTATAATTTACCTTCTAATACGAAATCTGATATAATTCCACTTTCCACTTTCCAAATTCCACATTTATAAAAGTATTATTCCTCTGCAAAAACTTCATCTATGACACCTTTGAGTGTGTCAGCTGATTTTTTAAGATCTGCTTTTTCCTTATCGTTAAGTCTTATCGGTACATTTCCTTCAACACCGTTTCTGCCTACGATAGCCGGCATACTGATAGCAATATCGCTTATACCGTTATCACCCTTCTGCATACAGGATATCGGAAGTATTGACTTCTCGTCCCTTACTATAGCTTCGCATATCCTTCTTACAGACATTGCTATTCCGTAATAGGTAGCTCTTTTCTTTTCGATTATCTTATATGCACTGTTCTTTACGTCCTCGGCTATACGCTCCATAGAACTGTCGTGGTCAAAATAGCCTCTCATCTCACAGAAATTATGCAGCGGTATTCCCGATACATTCGCACTGCTCCATGCCACTATCTCACTGTCGCCATGCTCGCCTACTATAAATGCGTGTACACTTCGGCTGTCAACTCCCAGATGCTCACCAAGAAGATATTTAAGTCTTGCGGTATCAAGTACTGTACCCGAACCGAATACACGGTTGCCCGGATAACCGCTGAGCTTCAATGCAGCATAGGTGAGTATATCCACAGGATTTGCAACTATCAGCAATATCGCATCCTTGTTCTTTTTTGCTATTTCGGGTATTATAGACTTGAATATGCCTACATTCTTATGAACAAGGTCAAGTCTTGTTTCACCCGGCTTCTGTCCTGCACCGGCTGTTACGATTATTATTGATGCATCTGATATATCATCATAATCTCCTGCGTAAAGCTGCATAGGCTTTGCAAAAGGAAGTCCGTGACTTATATCAAGTGCTTCACCCTCTGCCTTGTTCCTGTCTGCATCTATAAGAACTATCTCGGAAAACAGTCCGCTTTCCATGAGTGCAAATGCAGATGCAGAACCTACAAATCCGCAGCCTACTATAGCCGCTTTCATGTTATTCAATACTACCATAAATATATCTCTCCTTGTTTTTTTGTTTATAACTATTTTACACTATTACCTGAAATTTATCTGTTGTCTTGGCAACAAATTATAAATTTTCTTATATTTTACACTTCATATAATTACTTGCTTAAAAAAATAGTAACTATTCAGTCCCCAGCCCAAAAGCATAAGGTCTGCCGCAAACAGCAAACAAAACAGCCTTAAAAGAATTGATACGGTGTTTGCGTGCAGTACCGATGTAAGACATAATATCAAGA